>ENA-UOJD01000102-UOJD01000102.1-human-gut-metagenome-genome-assembly--contig:-P48-NODE-102-length-136584-cov-12.552081_pt1 | contig 136584 bp, 111 predicted proteins | sample MGYA00242342_ERZ723889 | MGnify/ENA metagenome assembly ERZ723889 | reverse complement strand
GCCGCTCCGGGCGGAGGGGGAACGCAAGGGCCGAGCGTTTCTCGGCGGCGTGCTCTCCGGCGTTGTCGAGCCTATCGGCGCGGTGCTGACGCTTCTTGCGGCGCAGCTGGTGATCCCGGCGCTGCCGTATCTTTTGAGCTTTGCGGCGGGCGCCATGCTCTATGTGGTGGTGGAGGAACTGATTCCCGAAATGTCACAGGGGAAGCACTCCGACATCGGCACGATTTTCTTTGCTGTGGGCTTTAGCGTCATGATGACGCTGGATGTGGCTTTGGGGTAGGCGCGGCTGTGCCGCTGCTTTTGCGGCAGCGACGACATCAGCAATTCCGGTCTGCATCCGAGGCTTGCTCGGCAGAGAACCATGACATTGGGGCACGGCGGCAGTCGGTGATCTTTGAAGAGCCGCCTTCGGGCGGCTTCTCAAGGGCTATATGGTTAGAGTATGCTAACCAATAAACATTCAAAGGAGGCGAGAGCAAATGTCTGAAGAAATACTGGTTCGTCAGGGTGCGCCCACACTTGCGGGCATCAAGACGGGGAGCCTTTTTCCCTGCCCCTGCGAGGATCGCGAGGCGTTGCTGTCCGACATAAGGAAGCTGAACCGGCGACTGTCGCCCAAGGGGCTTTGCCTGCTGCCGCTTCGATTTCTGCCGGGGCAGGTGCTCCTTTACCTCTATCGCCCCACCGGGCTGCGGCGGGATCTGCGGGACGCGCAGGCATCCGAGCTGCTGCGGCAGGCGGGCTACGGTGACGAGAGCTGTGAGCGCTGTGTGGCGCGGCTTGTCTGCCGCTTCCGCGAGAGTAGTGAGTTCCCCCACGAGGTAGGGCTGTTTCTCAGCTATCCGCCGGAGGACGTGAAGGGCTTCATCAACCACCGCGCGGGCGGTTTCAAATGCGCGGGGCTTTGGAAGGTCTACGGCGACGAGGAAAAAGCACGCTCGCTATTCGAGAAATACAGAAAATGCACGGAGATCTACTGTACACTTTGGCAAAGCGGCTTGAAGCTGGAGCAGCTTGCCGTTGCAGTTTGATCATATAAAATCATTAAAAGAAAGGAATTTACGAAAATGAAAACTGCTGTTGTTTATTGGAGTGGTACGGGCAATACGGAGGCGATGGCGCATGCTGTTGCCGAGGGCATGACCGCCGCAGGCGCGGAGGCTGTGCTGCTCACGCCCGCCGAGGTCGCGCCCGGCGATCGGAACGCCTACGCCGCCATCGCCTTCGGCTGCCCCGCCATGGGCGCCGAGGTGCTGGAGGAAATGGAGTTCCAGCCCATGTTCGATGCCTGCAAGCGCAGCCTTGGCGGCAAACGCGTGGCGCTGTTCGGCTCCTACGGCTGGGGCAACGGCGAGTGGATGCGTACTTGGGAGAGTGACTGCGACAGCGCAGGGGTGAACCTCGTTTGCGAGAGCGTGATCTGCACGGAGACTCCCGACGATGCGGCACTTGACGCCTGCCGCGCCTTGGGCAAGGCGTTGGTGGAGTGAGAAATGATGCCCGCCGCTGACGGTTACTTCAGCGGCAGCTTGCGCGGGTTGCATTTGCCAAACAGCCTATCCGAAAAGGCAGGGACACCTCTTGCGGTGTTCCTGCCTTGCGCTGTATAACGATGCTTGGAGTATTGAAAAAGAATATGCTCAACATTGTTCTGTTTATCATCCTCGGTGCGCTCTGGTGGGGTGCATGTCGGAAAGAACACTTCCGCCGTTGGGTAGAGTATTTGCTTTTGATTCCAATCGCCTATGGGTTGGGTCATCTTTGCGTGCTGGGCTTCCGAACTGTCTCTTACTCAGAATGGCGTGACTTTCAGCTTATTCTTGCTATCGGCGTACTCCTTTACTGTGCCATGTTGCTGGCATTGAACATTTTTTACGCCGGAAAAGAGTTTTTGAGCATACGCAGAAATGATCATAGATGATGTTCGGATCTTCTGCAGCAGGTTCATCCTTACCCATTTTTGCCATGGCGTTTGATGTGATGCCTGCCTCACGACGAAGTGTGGTTTTGTTGATTTTCTTATCAATCATCAGTTTCGAAAGCCTGTTGTATGAATAAGCCATCGTGGCTTCCTCCGTTTCTGATTCTGCCTTGGTGAATGGCACATCAAGGTTTTGATTATTATTCCGCATAATCGCCCTATTTTCAACAGACTTCAGCATATTTCATAATAAAATCTATTATCTCAACCGGAACGAACAGAAGGGAAAACTTGAGCCTGTCACTGCCTTCCCATGCAGATATACTCTTATTTAAGGCTCTTTATCTGCGTGGTTTTAGGGTTCAAGTCCTACATCCTAAACACTTTTGTCTTTTTTATGGAGCAAAGAAACTCAAAAAGTACACCGGTGTTTTCGGGCAATTTCTGCCGCTGAAAGCAAAAAATCGAGCTCCGTAGCAGCCAATCGACCGATCCAAAGCCCGTTTTTCTATTATTAGCCCTGTATTTTGCCCTGAAAGCAAGAAAAAACCTCTCTTGTCTTGGCAGACAAAAGAGGTTTCTTTTATGGTGGACGGGGATGGATTCGAACCATCGTAGTCTGTGACAACGGATTTACAGTCCGCTCCCTTTGGCCGCTCGGGAACCCGTCCGAATCAGCATATTGATTATAGCATAAAAATGTCAACTGTCAACATTTCGGCAAAAATATAAACATTATTATTCCGGTTTGCTCTTGTTAAGCAGGCAATAATATGATATAATTTCAATGCTGATTTTGATTTAACTTGAAATAAAGGAGATTAGTTCATATGAACAACATTCCGACCCCGCATATTTCGGCAAAAGCAGGCGATTTTGCTGAAACCGTTCTTATGCCCGGCGATCCCAAGCGGGCAAAGTTCATTGCAGAAACTTATCTGAATGATGCTGTGCTTGTTAATGATGTCCGCGGAGTTCAAGGTTACACCGGCTATTATAAAGGCAAGCGTGTATCCGTTATGGCCAGCGGAATGGGCATGCCATCCATAGGAATCTATTCCTACGAACTTTTTAATTATTATGACGTAAAAAATATCATTCGTGTCGGTTCCGCAGGAGCAATTCATCCGGAATTAAAGATTCGAGACATCGTTTTCGGCATGGGGGCATGCACAAATTCGAACTATGCGGCCCAATACAGACTGCCCGGCACTTTTGCGCCGACAGCAAGTTTTAATCTTTTGCAGAAGGCAGTTGCCGAAGCGGATAAAGCAGGTGTGCGTTACATGGTTGGGAACCTTTATTCCTCCGATACATTTTACGATGATGCTCTCAGTCTTTCCGATTGGCAGAAAATGGGTGTGCTCGCTGTTGAAATGGAGAGTGCAGCGTTGTACTGCAACGCGGCGCGTGCAGGGAAAAACGCTCTTTGCATATGCACGATTTCCGATTGTCCGTTTAATCCGGGTCAGGATTGCACGGCGGAAGAGCGGCAGAACACGTTTACAAAAATGATGGAAATCGCACTGAATATCGCATGAGTTCATCTGCATTTTGTAAAAAACGATTAATCATTGTGATGCGGCTGCATTCGCAGCATCGCGGGAACGCAGGAAGAGGTATTAAGCGATGAGCAAACGTATTGTTAAATCGATCATAGCACTATTCTTCGTGGCAGTGGGTTTGAGTGCCGCTCAGCTTATATGCAGCGGCAGCTTTATTGCGTCTTTTGGCGAAAAAGCACAAAAATGGCTGCCCATATGTATTTTTTGCGTTCTCGGTGCAGGCTTCGGTGTATTCGGATATGTGATTGCGCCGCGTTTGGTGAAAGCGTATCACTTTGTCACAGGCAGCATTATGCGGAGGTTCACCGACATGCCGCTTTCCGTGATTTTTGTCGGTGTAATCGGACTGATTCTCGGATTGCTTGTCGCATTTTTGCTGAGCACCTTCCTGCTGAACATCGAGCCGCATTTTATCGGCATCATTCTTGCAGTCAGCGCGTATTTAATTTTCGGAACCCTCGGCTGGCTGATTCCCACAAAGCGCAGTAAGGAAATCGTTCTGCCGTCGTGGTTCAGGCTCGGAGAAAAGGGCGGACGCACGGTTGCGGCTCCGAAAGTTCTCGACACCTCGGCAATCATTGACGGAAGATTTTTTGACGTCTATAAAACCGGCATAATTGAGGGAATCGTGATGATTCCGCAGTTTGTGCTTGATGAGTTGCGTCATATTGCGGACAGCACGGATTCGGTCAAGCGTGTGCGCGGCAGGCGCGGACTTGATATGCTTCAGGATATTCAAAATTCTGCGGCTGTGCAGTCGATTGCCGTTTACTCGCGCGACTACCCCGATATCGCTGAAGTTGATGCTAAATTGCTGCGTTTTGCATCCGAACATCACGCAATGATCGTTACCACCGACTATAACCTCAACAAGGTTGCAACTGTTCAAAAGGTTCCCGTTTTCAACATCAACGATCTTGCAAATGCACTCAGAAGCAGTGTTGCTGCCGGCGAAGATGTTGTTGTTGATATTGTTAAAGAAGGAAAAGAATTCAATCAAGGCGTTGCCTACTTTAACGACGGCACAATGGTCGTTGTTGACGGTGCAAAGCGTTATGTCGGAAAATCCGTTACAGCAACAGTAACAAGTGTTCTGCAAACATCCGCAGGAAAGATGGTTTTCGCAAAGCTCCGAGAGGAATAGACGCAATTCATCTTTCCGGCAATCATTAAAGCTATGCCCGCGTTTTTTAGCACCGCTCGGATCATTGACAAAGGGTTCGGGACGAGAGTTCCGAGCCATTTGCCGTACTATAAAAGGTTTTGAAAAGTGATACAATATAGGAGCAAAAAGCAGTGCGGATGAACAGCAATGTCTGCGACAGGTAAACGCAGCCTACAGATGGTTCATCGGATACGATCCGGCCGAAAAACTGCTCGATGCAAGTGCGCTCCGGCAGAACAGACTCCGCAGATACAAGAACGGCGACGTTTCACAGCGGATATTCGACGAGATTGTTCGACAGGCAATGGCAAAGGGACTTGTGGGAGGAAAGATTCTGTATTCGGACAGTACACACCCGAAAGCCGCACACGGCAAAAAGCCTTTGAAATTCGATGGCGATGAGGTCAAAAAACAGAGAGCGTAAGAGAAAAAAACTACTTTGACTATGACAGTCAAGGCGGCAACGCAAGCGTAGGCAGCGATGATGTTAAGACGGTAAAGGCGCGTACAACAGACCCTGCAGCGGATTTATGCACCGGGAAGGTCTATGCCTTTACGCATACGGAAAAAGGGTAAGAATACTTACAAGAGAAGAAAGTAAACAGCGGAACGCAGCTTTGCCGATTCCAAAGAATTACACGGCCTCCGTTATTGCCGTATGCGGGGGCTTTCCAAGGTTACCGAGCAGTGCCTCTTCACTGCCGCCGTGCAGAATATGAAGAAAACAGCTTCCCTCTGTCGGGGGAGTACATCCGACTTCTTCGCGCTTTTTCTATGCTTTAACAAAAAACAAAGCCTATCCTTGCTTCAGATGGGCTTTGTCAGTGGTATGGACACACTCAAAAGAGTACGCCGAAAACTGTATATATCAATCTTATCTGTGCGCATCGAGGAATTTGCGTTTGGATGCGCAAAGCTCTGCGATGAATAGCCTGTCTAAAGAAGATAACGAATAATCTTTGCGGTGAACCAGAAGGTCCTTGTAGATTTTCAGTTCCTCGTTGCAGGGAATTTCGACAAGATCAAACCTATCCAAGGTTTCTTGGGGAATCGGGGAGACCCACATAAAGCAATCGCTGTTTCTGCTCAACAGTTCGAATTGACTGCCGCGCTCGTAAACAAAAATACGTCGATTTGAGTTGTCGGGCAGCTCCTCTTTTTTTGACGCAGCAAACGGCATTGAGGGCACATAAGGGTCGGCATGAGCAATTTCGATATAGTCTTTAAGCATGTTGAACTTAACACTGCCGGCGCGTGCAAGATTGCTGTTTCGACCTGCAACCAAAACATAGCGGAATTCGGCTACGAGTTCATAGGCGAGATTCTTTTCTTCAAGCATGTCCTTATAGTACTTGTCATATTCCGCAGCATAGCGTACAATGCCGAGCCGATAATCCTCCTGCAAGACGTTTTTCACAGTGTTTGCCGAGTTGGTTTCATAGTAAAACGCATCGATGGCATCCGAGGGCTTAAACAGCAGTGAGAATGCCGTGAATGCATCGGAAATATAGCTTGCACGGGGGCATGAAAGCGAAAAACGCTGACGTCGAGTGCCGGAACGGCGGAAGGCGGCTTCAACTTCATCAACCTGTTTAAGAATAGCTTTTGCATATCGAATAAAAACTTCACCGTCGGGCGTCAAAAACATACCCTTTGCACTGCGGTCAAATATTTTAATGCCGAGATTCTGCTCAAGCTCCTTTATTGCGCGGCTGAGCGTAGGCTGCCCGACAAAAAGCGTTTCCGATGCTCTGTTGATTGATTTTGCTTCCGCAATCTCAACAGCATATTTCATGTGCAGCAGGTTCATGAGAAGCCCTCCGGTTTCTGTTCGTGACTGAGGCAAAGGATGATGCAGAAGCAGAACATAAATGCGCTGCGCTGCGCTTTCCGAGCTGTTGCCTGAATACAGTATAACCCAAAATCGACAAAAAAGCAACAACAGCTCAATTCGCACGGTGCTTGACAAAAGAAACAAGTGATGATATATTATGGATGTGAATTTGAATAAGGTAAAAAAGAGGGCGTCACTGAACGGTGACGGCCGCATATCGACGGAAAACAGCGAACCTTTCTTCAAGGGTTCGCTTGTTGAAATATGCATCCTTTCGTACGCGCCGTATTCCGTTTCGGGAAAACATTCATTAAAACATGAACTGATGCCTTTTTTTTCGGAGACTCGACTCGAAAAGATTGGCCGTTGGCTGCTGAATCCGCAGGATTCTTCCCTGTCTGAAAAACACATTTCCGCTTTGGAACAATCTGCTGCGGCAGAGCTTGCAATCTGTGCGGCAATGAAAAACAGCGGGCGACCGTTTGCTCCGTCTGATTATGCATATAAAGAGAGCGGCCAACCTACAATCCAAAATGGTCATATTTCGATTTCACACACAGAGGGATATGCTGCCTGTGCAATTGCCCGAGAGCCGGTCGGGATTGATGTTGAACGCGGACACACATTCAGCAAGGCTGCCGCAAAGCGCATCTTGTCTCCGCAGGAGGAGCTGATGAGCGATTCAACAAACGCGGACGAGTTGCTTTCCCGTATATGGACTGTTAAAGAAAGCTTCCTCAAAATGACAGGGGAGGGGATACCGGGCGGAATGCGCACATTGGAGTTGATTGCCGCAGGCGACGGTTCTTCCGATGTATGGACAATTAAGCGCGGTACGGAGCCTGAGGCAGGCTGTGCCGTACTTTTGAGTATTTCAGGCAGCGGGAATTCAGCGGATTTCAATGATGCGTATTTATCCGTTTGCACAAAGAAAAAAGCAATGATGCACATAAATCGTTTCGAATCAGTCGAAAGCATTCTTGAATTTCTGAATGAGTCCTGATTCTGTTTTGAATTCGTGCAAAAAAAGTTTTAATTATATTTATTGCTCAAGGTTGCCGAGGAATAGCTTTTGAGTTATAATATCACTCGGAATATCAATAAACTCTATGGAGGCATAAAATGATCCAGTTTGATTTGATTCGGGCACATGATCCCGAGCTTTGCGGCTACATGGAAGAGGAGCTTGCACGTCAGCGCAGCCACCTCGAGCTCATCGCATCCGAAAACTTCGTCAGCGAAACCGTTATGGCGGCAATGGGCAGCCATCTCACCAACAAATACGCAGAAGGCTACCCCGGAAAGCGTTACTACGGCGGTTGTGAATGCGTTGACAAGGTTGAAGATCTTGCCCGTGATCGTGTCAAAAAGCTCTTTGGTGCGGAACATGCAAATGTTCAGCCCCATTCCGGCGCACAGGCGAACCTTTCCGTTTATTTTGCGCTTCTTAACCCCGGCGATACGATTCTCGGCATGAATCTGTCCCATGGCGGTCACCTTACGCATGGCAGCCCCGTAAACATGAGCGGCAAATATTTCAATGTTGTTCCTTACGGCGTAAGCGAAGCGGACGAGCGCATTGATTATGATGAACTCCGCCGCATTGCGAATGAATGCAAGCCCAAGCTTATCGTTGCGGGCGCAAGTGCATATCCCCGTGAGATTCGTTTCGACATCATTTCCGATATTGCAAAGGAAGTCGGCGCAATCTTTATGGTCGATATGGCACATATTGCAGGTCTTGTTGCAGCCGGTCTGCATATGAATCCTGTACCCTATGCTGACGTTGTCACCAGCACCACTCACAAGACCCTGCGCGGTCCCCGCGGCGGTATCATCCTCTGCAAGGAAGAATATGCAAAAGCAATCGATAAGGGCATATTCCCCGGCACACAGGGCGGCCCGCTTATGCACACCATTGCGGCAAAGGCTGCATGCTTCCACGAAGCACTTCAGCCTGAGTTCAAGGTATATCAGCAGCAGGTTGTCAAGAATGCAGCAGTTCTTGCCGACAGCCTTCAGAAGGCAGGCCTTCGCATCGTTTCCGGCGGCACGGATAACCACCTGATGCTCGTTGATCTGACCGCAAGCGGCAGAACCGGCAAGGAAGTCGAACACCTCCTTGACGCTGCAAACATCACCGTCAACAAGAACACCATTCCCTTTGAAACCCGCAGCCCGTTCATCACCAGCGGTATCCGCATCGGCACTCCCGCACTGACCACCCGCGGCTTCAAAGAAGAAGACATGGTTATTATCGGCGGTTTGATTGCAGATATCGTATTCAACGGCGAAGATGCAGTCGAAAGAGTAAAGGCTGAAGTTGCAAAGCTTACCGAAAAGTATCCTCTGTATCCCGAGGACTGATTATTCAATTTTAAAATGAAAAGATGAGCTGAAGCTCAAAAGCACGGGAGATACTGTCTTCCGTGCTTTTTCACAGTTCAATAAAAGAAACCCGCGCTTGAAAAACGCGGTTCAGGCCACTGATCGGTTTGTTGGCGTTTTTAATTTTTAAGCGAATTGACGAATGAATCGATAGAAAAACAGGAGAAGCTTTTGTTTTTGTATTAAACTCATTGACAACGGCGTTGATATACTGTAAACTATACTCAGCACCGATAAATGAACTTTTAACAATCAGGAGGAATTCTATGGGAACATGGGGAACGGGAATATTCCAAAGCGATTATGCTTTGGACGTCAAAGACACCTACATGGATCGTATTCGCAAAGGAGAAGACGATGAGTCTGTAATGAACAGCTTAATCGCTGAATATGAGCGAGAGGGAGACTTCAACTATGATGATACGCGATACGTATTCTGGTTGGCATTAGCTTATATTCAATGGAAAACCGGACGGCTTGACCCAATGGTCAAGGAGCGGGCATTAAGCTGCATACAAGACGGAAGTGAACTTGAACTTTGGAAAGGTGAAACAGAAACAACGTATCGCCATAGAAAAAAAGCATTGGCAGATTTGGAGGAAGCTTTGCTTTCCCCACAGCGAAAAAGGACGGTTTACAGACAGCCCAAGGACTATTATTGCGGATGGGAAATAGGCGATGTTTACGCTTTGAAAATCAGTGAAGAGATGCAGCCCTTATTCGATTCAAAGGCGCAGTACCTGCTGATCCGCACAGTAGACACGGATAAATGTCAGCCATGGCAAACAGTTCCGATCGTATACGTGAAGCTTTCGAACGGTGACGCTTTGCCGAAGAACGTCAAAGAATATGACGAATGTGAATACATTCAAATCGGGTTTACGCGTTATGAAAATCGGTTTTATCCCCTGAGCGGAGGAAATGATAAAGAATTAATAGCAGAAAGATCAAAAGTTAAATTCGAAGTAAATGAGTATGGTGTTTTGCCCAAATACAGAGTAACACTGCTGTCAACCTGCAAAAGGGTCATTCCAAAGTCTCTGATTTACGTCGGCAATTTTGCCGATGCCGTTCCGCCGAAGCAGGAGTTTGTTCCGTTTTCAAAAAAGAATATCAGAGCCGAACGTTGGGGCGAAAACGGAAGAGATTTTGAAAATAGAATGCAGCAAATGTATCATGAACATAACTTACATGAACTGGAGGTATACTCGAATCCGGAGCTTTTGAAAAAAGGCGTCCTTCCAATAGAATTGTTCATGAAGTTTATGGAGATTTGCGAAAAGCCTCGGCTTTAAATCAAAAAACGGAGAAAAGACCTTCCGAATTTTTAATCAGGGGAAAGAAATTTTGCATATTCGAGTGCGAGCGGGAAAAAACGCGAACAAATCATATACCGATTGATATGAGGAGTCTGTGCTTTTTCGGGTGTTTTGCTCAGGTTGAAAGGCATCTCCAACGATACGGATATAATTCTTTGGGGCGAAACCTGTTTACATTTTCCGTCGCATTATGATATAATGAGCGTGCAAAATAAATTAAAAAACGCGGGTGCTTCCTGTGTTCGGGCGAGGGTTTCGGCAGCATGCTTTAAACGTTTGCGCTGCCCGGGGTGCATTTTATGCAGAAATCTCGTTTGGCGCGGGAACCGTTTCCGCATCCGGAGGAATAGAAATGAGCGAATTTATTAATGTTAAATCCGAAATCGGCAGACTCCGACGCGTTATGCTTCATCGACCCGGAATCGAGCTTCAGAATCTCATGCCGGACTATCTTGAACGCATGCTTGCGGAGGATACGCCGGATGTTCGTCGTGCAGGTGAGGAACACGACGTTTTTGCAGGCATACTTCGCGCTAACGGCGTGGATGTCGTTTATATCGAGGATATGTTCAAGGAAGTTGTTAAAGATGATGCTGTGCGTAAGGCATTCATAAAAGACTTCGTTGAACTCGGGGTACGCGGACTCAGCCTTTCAAAAGCGGTCACGGAATATCTTGAATCCGTACCTTACGATAAGCTTTTCGATGCAGTTGCGAAAGGTATCACAAGAGCTGATCTCAGCGGAGTGGCAGATAAACCCATTCAGTATTATATTAAGGAGGATTATCCCTTCCTTACCGATCCCTTGCCCAATCTCTACTTCACTCGCGATATCAGTTTCTGCCTCGGCACGGGCATGGCAATTTCCGCAATGAGCATGCCTGCGCGCATGCGTGAAACTCTCTTCGTTCGTTATATTCATAAATACAGTGAGTATTTCGGAAAAGGCGCGGTGGACATGCTTTATGATTTTAACTGCGGCTGCGGCATTGAAGGCGGAGACGTTCTGTCTCTTTCCGACAAATGCGTTGCAATCGGCAGCGGAGAAAGAACAAGTGTCGCCGCTGTTGAACGCCTTGCGCTGACACTGTTTAAACGCGGCTATGAGCGTGTGCTGCTCTTTAAGAATCCAAGCTCACGCACATATATGCATCTTGACGTGCTTATGACGCATATTGATTATGATAAGTTCCTCGCACATCCGTGCATTGCGCATAAGTGGTTTGATATCTATGAACTGACTCCCGCTGCGAACGGCGGAATCAATGTTTCCTGCACGACTGACGGAACAGCAAAGATTCTTGAGCGCGCCATCGGGATTGACAAAGTTACATTTGTTGAAATGGGCGGAGGAGATCCCATCCAATACAGGCGTGAACACTGGAACATGGGGTCGAACTCTCTTGCTATGGCTCCCGGCAGCATTATAACATATGACCGCAACATCATTACAAACGAGCTTATAGATAAGGCGGGAGTGAAGGTCAGTCCCATTCCCGGCGGCGAGCTGAGCCGCGGCAGGGGAGGCCCCCGCTGCATGAGTATGCCCATGCTCCGTGATGAGATTAAATAAAACAGAGAAACGTTTTAACTGCTGACAACTGCATTTGCCGGCAGGCTGTGCTGCAATTCGGCCGGGCGAAGTACTTTCATGCCTGGCCGAAGGCATCGTTGATTTTAAGAGAAATCGGGTTAAGATTTAATCTGCGTTTTCGCGAAAAGCCATGTTTTTTGCCTTTTCGGAAACGGAGACTGCCTGCAATATCACTATAACGAAAAGTGAAGCGCAGCTTGATGCAGCAACTTGCTCAACAGCGAAACGGGTACTGTCAACAAACCCCAAAAACAGGAATAGCGGAGGCAGATTTGCCCGTAAAGGTTGAGCTTCATGTTGAAATAATCCCATACGGAACGGCCGAGCCGAATGTTGACAACCCACCCGAACAAAAATTCGACTGCCGCGGTAAATAAGCTCTATGGCAACATAACCTATTCCGCCCGTTATGAAAGCCGCAATTAACTCGGAACATCTCGTATATTGAATTGTTCCCGAAAAGGAGACAGCTATGCTCAAAAAGATTTTTGCTCACAGAGGCGCAAGCGCATATGTGCCGGAAAATACACTGCTCGCATTTAAAAAAGCAGTTGATATCGGCGCGGATGGGGTGGAACTGGATATTCACCTGAGCCGTGACGGCCGACTGGTTGTGATACACGATGAAATGCTTGACAGAACAACGAACGGTCACGGTTTTGTTAAGGATTTTACGCTTGCGGAACTGAAAAAGCTCGATGCTTCAAAAACAATGACAAATTCGGGTTTCTGCAATCTTCGTATTCCGACCCTCGGCGAAGTATATGAGCTGCTTGCCGATACAGAACTTCTTGTGAATGTTGAGGTCAAAAACAGCATATTCCTCTATCCGGGAATACTTGAAAAAGCACTTGAGGCGGAAGCAAAATACGGAATGAGCGGACGGGTGCTGTACTCATCTTTCAATCATTATGCGATGCAGGAACTTAAACGAATTTCACCGCAGTCAAAAACCGGACTTTTGTATTCAACGATGCTGATTGATCCGTGGAATGCGGCAATGGCGGCAAATGCGGATGCGCTGCACCCGTTCTTCCCCTGCATTGCAAACACGCCGTGCATGATTCCGAAATGCAGAAAAAACGGCATTGCTGTCAACACGTGGACGGTGGATGAACCGGAGTATATCCGGGCGATGTTTATGCTCGGCGTTGATTCCGTGATAACAAACAAACCCGACGTTGCAAAGTCCGTTCGAAACGAATTGTCGAATGATGCCGAAAATACAGTGAATTAAGCGAAATTGACGGTATTTGCGGCTGTCTTTCACGAAATTCAGGCTTTGGGGGTTGTATACCGTACTGAAAAATGGTACAATGAACCCAATAATGGATTAACGGAGAGACTATGCGAAAACAATTGTCCGAAAAACTGAAGGAAGCGGTCGCGTCGGTTATTCCGGTAACGCTTATCGTACTTTTGCTTCAAATTATTACCCCAATGCCGACAAATATGCTCATTGCGTTCCTTATCGGTGCAGTGATGCTTGTTTTGGGCATGGGGCTTTTTTCGCTCGGTGCGGATATTGCAATGATGCCGATGGGTGAACGCATCGGTGCGCATATTATAAAGTCAAAGCACTACCTCGTACTTATTCCTGCGGTGTTCATGATCGGCGCACTTATTACCGTTGCCGAACCGGATTTGCAGGTTCTTGCGGATCAGTTTGAAACACTTAATCGGTGGACGGTTATTCTTACTGTTGCGGCAGGCGTCGGCTCGTTCCTTGTGCTTGCACTTGTGAGAATAATCAAAAAAATTCAGCTTACGCAGATTCTGCTTGCACTTTATGTGCTTGTTTTCGCCGTTGCCGGCACAATGGCAATTGATAACGGCACGTTTATCCCTGTTGCTTTCGATTCCGGCGGAGTTACGACAGGGCCGATCACTGTGCCTTTCTTCATGGCTCTCGGCATAGGTTTTGCAACTGTACGCGGCGGCAAGAATGCGCAGGATGACAGCTTCGGCATGGTTGCGCTCTGTTCGATCGGTCCGATTCTCGCCATGCTTATACTCGGGCTTGCAACGGGCGTAAATGAGGTTTCAAGCGGAGTTTCCGCCCTGCCTGAACACGGCGATTTCGGCGCGGTGGCTGCGGCATTCGGTAGAGGCTTGCCCGGCTACATAAAGGAAGTTGCGCTTGCATTGCTGCCGATAGTGCTGCTGTTCGGAATTTTTCAGTTTGTTTTTTTGCATTTGCCCAAGAAAATGCTGATAAGGCTCGGTGCAGGTCTTGTTTATACATTCGTCGGCCTTGTGCTTTTCCTGACGGGCGTAAACGTAGGTTTCATGCCTGCGGGAACATTTTTGGGCGGTGCACTTGCGGGAACGGCCGTTCCGTGGATATTGATACCGATAGGCATGGTGCTTGGCTTCGTTGTTGTTTTGGCGGAGCCTGCGGTGCGTGTTCTCAATAAACAGGTTGAAGAGATAACCGTCGGTGCGATTTCGCAGCGTGCCATGCTGCTCAGTCTTTCCATCGGCGTGGCTGTTTCCGTTGGTATTTCAATGCTGCGTGTTGTGACAGGAATTTCCTTGTGGTATTTTCTTATCCCGGGTTATGCAATTGCGATTGAGCTTTCGTTCTTTGCACCCAAAGTTTTCACGGCTATTGCGTTTGACTCCGGTGGAGTTGCATCCGGTCCCATGACGGCAACATTCATGCTGCCCTTTGCAATGGGCGCATGTATTGCACTCGGCGGAAATGTGTCAACCGATGCGTTCGGACTTGTTGCAATGGTCGCATTAACGCCGCTGATAACGATTCAGGTGCTCGGATGCGTATACAAAATCAAGCTTATGCGTGTTGAACGCAGCAAGAGCGCAAAACAGGTTGATGACGGTGTAACGGTCATTGAATTTGAACCGGAGGGTATATAAATGAAAAACAATGCTGTTGAACCTATAAAACTTATAACCTGCATTGTCAATCGCGGAGACGGTGAAACCGTTACGGAACTGTGTGCCCGCGAAGGAATAAGCTGCAGCGTTGTGCTCCGCGGCAGGGGAACTGCCGACAACGCGATGCTCACAATGCTCGGTCTCGGCGAAAGCGAGAAGGACATTGTGATGCTCACTGTAGGACAGTCGCGGCAGGGCGAAATTATGGAAAAACTTGCGGTGACTCTTCACCTCAACGAGAGAGGCAAGGGGATTGCGTTTTCGATACCTTTTTCCGGGCTTGCTTCACAGCTCGATTCCTATGCTCTGCTGGCCGGAATGAAGGCGAGTGCGAACTTGATTGATTTAAATTGAAGACGCGCGCAAAACGTAATTGTGTTTGGAGGATTGCATGATAAAACATGATTTGATACTTACAATTGTCAACCGCGGCTTTGCGGATGAAGTCATGAGCGCGGCAAAGGCAGCCGGTGCATTTGGAGGCACGGTCGTTAATGCACGCGGGACAGGAACGCACGAACTGCAGCATTTTTTCGGTGCGATTATTCAACCCGAAAAAGAGCTTGTGCTGATTTTGACCGAACGCGAAAAAAGAAATTCAATAATGGAGGCGATTTGCCGCGATGCGGGATTGTCAAAAGAGGGAATGGGAATCTGCTTTTCCCTGCCTGTTGACGGTGTTGCGGGCATTCGTTCCATATCAAACCTTGATGACCGGAAGGAGAAGGAAAAGTCGGATACCCCCGAAGAGGTGTAGATGACGTTTCACATGCAATGCAGGCATGCCCGAACGACAGAATAAACACGTCGTATAATTGCGGGCAGGCTTGGATTGCTTTGTTTAATAAAAGGATGAAAGAATTCAGTGTATTTGATATAATTGGACCGCGTATGGTCGGTCCTTCAAGCTCGCATACGGCGGGTGCGGTTCGTATCGGACTGGTTGCACACCGAATAGCGCGGGGAAAGATTAATAGTGCAGAAATCACGCTTTACGGCTCGTTTGCACAAACGGGTCGCGGACATGGCACGGACAGGGCCGTTATTGCAGGTATACTTGGTGTTGAACCTGATGATGCACGAGTAAAACATTCGGTGCTGCTTGCAAAAAGCGAAAGTGTCGATATAAAAGTTAACTACAGTTCGGAAGAAACGGATCATCCGAACACTGCAAGGATTCATTTTGTTACAGAAGCCGGGCGCGAATTCTCGCTGGTTGGCGTCAGCATCGGCGGGGGGAACATTGAAATCGTTGAAATAAACGGAATGAAAGTTTCGTTTAGCGGGGATTATCCGACCATTATCGCCTTTTATCGCGACATGCCCGGAATCATTTCAAAGGTCACGGCGCTGTTGGCATGGCGAAATATCAATGTTGCGTTCATGAAAGTATTCCGCAATGCAAAACGACAGGACGCATGCATGGTGATTGAAACGGATGCGGTTGTTTCCAACGAAGAACTGAGAGAAATCGCCCGGATGGTAGGGGAAATCAAGGAGATTTGCGCGGTATGAGTTATGCATTTTCAACGGGCAGGGAACTTATTGCCCTTTGCGAAAAAGAAAACCTGACGATTGCGGAGGTTATGATTCGTCGAGAGGCGGAGACAAGCGAAAAAACCCGTGACGAACTTGTAAACGAAATGTTTGAAAATCTGCTGACAATGCAAAAATCAATTCGATTCGGGTTGGAGGAAAATCAACAGACCGTTACGGGACTTGCGGGCGGAAACGCCGAAAAACTCATGGCTTATGCCGAAAAAGCAAATATGGGCAGGGACATGGCACAAATCTGCGCCGCTGCTCTTGCTGTTGCTGAAGTGAATGCCTCAATGGGGCGGATCGTCGCAGCACCGACGGCGGGTGCAAGCGGTGTGCTGCCTGCTGTGCTTGTTATGTGCAGTGAGAAACACGGATTTACCGACAGAGACCTGGTCAACGGCTTGTTTACGGCGGGCGCCGTCGGCGTAATTATTGCCCGCAATGCAAGCATTTCAGGTGCTGAGGGCGGATGTCAGGCGGAGATAGGTTCTGCGTCTGCAATGGCTGCGGCAGCGCTTGCGGAGCTTTGCGGAGCGTCTCCGGCTGCTTCATTAAGCGCGGCTGCGATGGCTGTTAAAAACATACTCGGACTTGTATGCGATCCCGTTGCAGGGCTTGTGGAATGCCCCTGTATAAAGCGCAATGCAATGGGCGCGGCAAATGCCGTGTTGGCAGCGGACATGGCTCTTGCGGGAATCTCAAGTATTATCCCGTTTGATGAGGTTGTCGGCGCAATGCGGAGTGTCGGCAGACTCATGAACGTTGATCTGCGTGAAACAGCACGCGGCGGTTTGGCAGCAACGGCAACAGCGCTTGAAATTACGAAGAATATAAGCATGGAAAACGAAGATTAGCCTGCTGGCAATATAAAACAAATATTATCAACAGTACAATAAAAGCAGCGGGGCTTGATGAAGCCGCGCTGCACAGCGGAGGAGTTTTTTGGCAAAGCGAAACGGAATAATCAAAGCATTGATTCAAATCGGCCTGATACTTGTTGTTTTGGCGTTAATATTTTTTTCGCTGAACAGTGTTCTGCCCGGTTTTATTGATGTGCTTGCAAACGGTCAGCAGAGTGATGTGCAGGAGTATCTGAATTCATTTCATGACTTCAGTGGTTACGCAATAGGTTTTTTGTTGCAGTTCATTCAAATAATTACAATTGCACTTCCCAGCGTTCCGATTCAGGTTGCTGTCGGCGTAATTTTCGGAACATGGCGCGGGTTTCTCGTTTGCTATCTCGGCTATGTTTCGGCAAATGCTCTGATTTTTATTTCCGTCCGCAAGCTCGGAGCAAAGCTTGAGCAGCTTCTTCCCGGCAAACCTGTTGAAAAAACGGGCAGTAAAAAAAAGAATTTTATTACCGATGCAAAGTATCCTGCATTTAGTGTTTTCTTTGCATCCGTTCTTCCCGTTATTCCGAACGGTTTGATTCCGTATGTTGCATCAAAAACGAAAATCGGTTTCCGCTCATATATGCTTGCTGTAATGACGGGCTGCATACCGACGGTGCTGACGCTTTGTGCTGTCGGCGATCAGCTTGTGGAGGGTGATTTCCTTTCTGCGGCGCTGTATGTTGCACCCTTACTGCTGTTTGCCGGACTTCTTCTTTGGCAGCGCAAGAATATACTTTCACTGTACGAAAAAATTAAGCAGCGGACAGCGGAACACAAAGCGAGGAAATAAGCAACATAAAGGTGTGCCTTGCCGCACATTGGATATGAAACGCTGAAAGGGCAAACGCGCTGCGCTGCCCTTTTGTGCTGTTCAACTGTAGTGCGGGTGAAAATAAGGAAACGAATTACAATGACAAACGCACATTCTGCGTCCGGACTCGCTGGATCTTTGCGGTTCGCGGAGCCATGAATCTTGATGCAAACCTTTCGCCGTAAACGGATTGAAGCGTGTCCACTCCGTCTTCATCGGTGACGGCAAGATTGGTTGCAATAATTGTTGCCTTGTCAAGATCCTGACGTTCGCAAACGATGGACAGCAGCGTCTCAATAGTGATATTTCGTATCATAGGTTCTGTTCCGAGATCATCAATTATCAAAAGATCCGGCAGTATGTAATCGGGTCGTTCGGAAGGTTCGTTGCGGAGGTTGTCCAGAGTTAATTGAATCAACTTATAAGCACTGATTTTCAGCACGGAGTAGCCGCGTTCAAGAACTCTTCCGCCGATGCAATTCAAAAGATAAGTTTTACCGACTCCCGTTTCCCCTTGATAAAGCAGATCACGGCGTTCATTGTTCGGAAATGCGTTTGCATAGGCCTCGGCAGCATCACGAATGCGGCTCATTACATTTCTGTCCTTTGGATTTTTTTGAAGGTTCAAATCAAAATTCCTAAAGTTTTGGGCAGCACTGACACCGGAGCTTTCAAACACGGTGTTGATTGCAAGCTGGACAACGCAGCGGCAAAGTTCCCCACCGGCAACGCGGCCGGTATCATGACACAGCGTACACTCATATTGCGGGTCAAGATAATCGGCGGGAAAACCGGAGGATACAAGCAGTTCTCGACGCTCGCGCTGTTTTTTTTCTATAAGAGCGTTGGCGAGCCCACGAATTTCTTCGGAATTTCCCGCATTCATAAGCTGTCTGCCCATATCGAATGCGATAGTCGCAAGGTTGTCATCAAGCTTTTTTATTTCGGGGTTGCGTGAATAGACCTCCTGCAGGCGGGAACTCTCAATACGGCGGGTTCTGCGCTTGCGTTCCGAAAGCTCGGTTTCAAGTTTTTTGCAGAAGGCGGCAGATTTAATCTTCATATACATCATCTCCGAGATCAACACCGAGAGCACGGAGCTCTTCGGCACTGTATTGACGCTGTTTGTAATTTAAAGCACGATTAACAGGTTTCCCCTTTGATGCAGCAGCTGCCGGATGTGCTGCATTGCTGCGCTCGGTTTCTTCCCGTGCAGCAGAAACCGATACGATTCCGCGTTCGTGCCAATCCGAAAGCATCCTTTTCATTTCTGCAAACGGAGTACTTTTCTTTGACGCAAGTTCGGCGGCATAAAGAATCAATTCGGAATTCATGCACCAGTCGCTGCACCAGAGTTCAACCTGCTGTCTGTCGGATGATGTTGGCGTGCGCTTAAGTCCGGCTCTGGCAAATGCGCGGCGTGCAAGCTCGGCAAGCATATCCTGCTCGCGCAGCAATTCGCGCATCTTTTCGGGTGAAACACTGCCGTTTTCATGGTATTTTCCGAGAATTGCATCAAGGTATTTGAAGTTCGGTTTATCGATTGCAACAACATCGCGGCAGGCGATTTCAATGGCTTCGTCACTGAAGCCCCATTGAGTTGTCCATTTTTTATACAGTTCAAGTTCGTCTTCGGTCGGAAGGCGGCTGTTGCGCCAGCGCTTTAGAATTGCGGCCGCGCCGCTTGCAAGATCGTTTTCCATTGAGAAGCTTTCCGCCACCGAATCAGCGGTTGTACGGCCCTCGGAAACAAGACGTTTGGCAACCGAATCCATATAGTTGATATGCACCCGTGCGCCCTTTTTTTCTATGCAATGCTGAACGATGAGCAGAGCGGCATCATCCTCAAACCCGAATATTTCCACCCAATCATAAACTTTCTGCAATTCCGCACCGGACATGTTTCTTGTTCCGAGAACAACCTGCAAACGCTGAACAAGCTTTGAGTAATGTGCGTTTTCGTTGTCAACGGGTCGCTTATCGGGAAGAGAGGCAGAAAGATTAAGATACTCTACGGAAAGCAGACTGCCGTCGATAATTCGCACAATACCGCATTTTTCCCAATAGCGGAAGGCTTCGGCAACCTGTGCATCGCTGAGCTTGAGTGCATCAGAAATCGAAACGGGGCTCGAAACCGCGCCGCCGGCAAGCATAAGCCCGTACAGATACACGCGGACGGCATTTTCGGGTGCATCCGGCACGAGTTCGGAAATAAAACGGTTGTCGACGACGGTAGTTCCAAAAAGGTCACGTCCCCTGAGTATTACTGTGTTCTGCATCGATTACCTCCTGTCCATCCTGCTGCGGCGAAACATCGGGTTGATTTCGCGTTCAAGCTGATTTTAGCATTTTACGGTTCATCTGTCAATCAATTCGGGGTGATAATGCGAAACACGCGGGAAAACAGGCAACGCATTGAAGCAGCATTAATGTACATAACCAAGAAAATATCTGCATGGTCTTCACAGATTCGGTTTTGATTTCAAACTCCGTTGACAGGTGCAAGTTATCCTGAAGCTTAGAACACCCTAAACATAATTGTATATCATGATCTTCCGAAAAAGTAATCGATAAACATTGACGATTGGCGAGGAATATGCTATACTCATAGAACACAATGTTTTGCGGCTGAGGCGGTATCACCCGTGATTTTTCCGAAGACGGCAATGTATAAAAAGCCAACCGTTGAATGAACTTCGCGGCGCTGCGACGTGACGCAAAGCAAAAAAGAAAAACATTGGAGGAAAAAAATGAACAGATGTTCAAAACGCAGTTTCGGAATGAAGCTCATCGGCCTTATGACGGCAGCAATTATGCTTCTTGCATGTTGCATGCCCGCATTTGCGGCGGAGAGTGAAACACGGACCAACACCGAGAGCTTTCAGCTCCTGACCTATTCGGAGGATTCAGCATCCATGGGCAGCGGTTGGACGTGGGAAATCACGCTTCGAATCCGCAGCATCAGTCTTTCTGCAACTGAATGTATGGTTTTCAATCCGATGGAAACCGTTTATTCCTGCATCAAGAATCCGGTTTGCACAAACGACCTCGGTGTATACAACTATGAGAATACTGCGGTCCGTTACGACATCTATGCAAGCCGGGGAAACGCAAATTATTCCGGCGGCGAACAGCCTGCAATCGTTTGGAATCTCGGTGAAATTAACCCCGGTGATGTCATAACGATGAAGTTCAGAATCGATATTCAGGACTATTACTATGCCAACTTCCAGCTGCTCAATCAGTTCCTTGACGAGGGCGGAAGACTGTTCACAACCACCGGCACCGATGAAGGTCCGCGGTTTGTTTATAACGAAAACGGAGAGCAAAGCACTGCGGAATTCGATGTGCCGCAGGCGGATGTTTCCGGCGGTTTTGTTCTTAAACATCACTACCTTGTAAATTCCGCGGGACAGCCCATTGACGAAAACGGCAATGTCGTCGCTGCACCCGAATTTGCAGCAATGGTTGCAGATCCCGAGTACTACACCATTGACGGAAGAACGAGTCTCTATTTCACGGATAACAGCTGGTCTCCGTATCCGTACTATAATGTGGAAACGACGGACGAGGTTGAGGGTTACACTCGCGTAGGCTTCGTTTATAATAACGGAGAGTTCTCCACCGAGCCCACATATGAAGTCCACATCAACTACAACCAGAGCCTCAATAACCTTTGGATTGCATACGAGAGCAACGGTTCGGCATTTGTTCCCGGCGATGTAAACGGCGACGGACAGGTTATGACAGACGATGCGCTGACCGCCATGCGCTGCGCACTCGGCCTTATCAACCTTGATGCTTCTCAGCTTCGTGCGGCTGACATGGACGGTGACGGTGCGGTTTCAACAGCTGATGCGCTTACGATCCTGCGCCTTGCAATCTGTGCTCGCTGAAGCATCATGAATGCAAGCTTGCCGACAAAGCATTGCAGCGGACAGAGCCAACAACTGTTCTCGAAAATGCTTTGTTGCCGGCAATTATCCGAAGGACAGCGTCGGTCTTAACTCTGCCCGAAGAGAAAATGCAATTATCTTGATGATTGCGGTGTCCTTGGCCGCAACTCATGCGTGATTCCCAAACAGGAAGGGAAAAAAGAACGTGACGAGCCGTACCCAACATGCGGTGCGTCCTTTTCTTTATGATGCGATAAATATATAGAATATTGCAAAAAAACATGAAAAAACTCCTTGCAAGCCTGTAAGGAAAATGTTATAATATTATGCCAACACCTTGCGCCGCAGCAAGTGCGGTGCCATATGACCATAAGGAGGTGAATTAAGTGAATAAGTACGAATGTCTGTATGTTATCGTGCCTGAGCTTAATGAGGAGGAAACCAAGTCCGTAATCGAAAAGTTCAACGGTGTTATCACCGCAAACGGCGGCATGATCGAAAATGTTGATGAATGGGGCAAGCGTCGTCTTGCATACACCATCGACTACAAGACCGAAGGCTACTATGTTCTCGTTGTGTTCGACGCACCCGCCGAGCTGCCCGCAGAACTTGAGCGTAACATGAAGAATGATGAAAAGATCATGCGCTACAAAGTGACCCGCCATCATGCATAAACCTTGAGAAAGGATTTAGAATGAACAAGATATTTCTTATTGGTAATCTCACGGGTGATCCCGAACTGCGCACAACGCCGAACGGCATAACCGTATGCACGATGAATCTTGCCGTCAATCGACGTTTTTCGGGCAATCGCGAAGAACGTCAGACAGACTTTTATCGCGTGACTGCATGGAGGCAGCTTGGCGAAACTTGTTCAAGGTTCTTGAGCAAGGGCAAAAAAATCGCTGTTGTCGGCGAGTTTGTGCCGCGTACATATGAGGGGAAGGACGGAGCAACCCGAGTTTCTCTCGAAGTCACGGCCGAGGAGATCGAATTCCTTTCTCCGCGCGATGCAGCAGGCGGTCAGAGTTATCCGCAGCAGGGATATCAATCCAACCAGCAGGGCTACAACAGAAATTATCCGCCTCAGGATTATCAATCCGCACAGGACGGCGGCAATTTCTCCGCTTCCCGTCAAAACAGTTGGCAGGACGGGAGGGGGCAGCAGTCTGCGCGTGACGGTTTCGCGGCAAATTCTTTTGATTCCGCAAACAGCTCCGGCAGTGCAACTGATGGCTTTACTGAGATTTCCGATTCGGATTTACCGTTTTAATTTTGCGAAAGGAGTAAATTTCAATGGAAGACCGCAAAATGAAGCCCCGTCCCAGGAAGGGCAGGCGCAAAGTCTGTCAGTTCTGCGTTGATAAGGTTGAACATATCGACTACAAAGACGCTGCAAAACTCCGCAAGTTCATCACTGAGCGCGGTAAAATCATGCCCCGCCGTATGAGCGGTGTATGCGCAGAGCACCAGAGGGCGCTCGCATCCGCAATCAAATCTGCACGTCAGGTCGCTCTGCTTCCTTACGTCCAGGACTGATTACAATAGCTGAACCGTATTGAGCGTTAAGCTCATAAATAACGGAATGAACATGATTAGGCTGCTGTCAACAGTGTTTTGTTGGCAGCAGCCTTTTTACTGCGAAAAAACGGCCCCTTTCGTTCATGTTTTCAGCAGTATAAAACAAGCCGGAAGATGCGAATGCCCGTTTATCTGCTTATGCAACGGATAAACGGGCATTTAAATGCTGAATGATAAATCAAAAGCAGTCAGTAATTAATCCAACATCTGTTTGGGACCTGCATTAATGATGTTTTCAGGCATGTTGTTATATTTGCTGAAATTCTTTATGAACATTGCAGCAAGTTTTTTGGCCTGTTCATCGTAGGCATCCTTATCGGCCCACATGTCGCGCGGGTTAAGAACCTCGGCGGGAACGTTGGGGCAAGTTTGGGGAACGAGTACGTTAAAGATGGGGTGAAGCTCATATTCAACATCGTTCAGTTTGCCTTCAAGTGCGGCAGTGACCATTGCGCGTGTGTATTTTATCTTCATGCGGCTGCCGACACCGTAAGGACCGCCGGACCAGCCGGTGTTGATAAGGAACACGTTTGCGTTATGTTCATCGATTTTCTTACCAAGCATTTCTGCATATACGGAGGGATGCATCGGAAGGAAAGGCGCACCGAAGCAGGTTGAGAAGGTCGCCTGCGGTTCCTTAATGCCGCGCTCGGTTCCCGCAAGCTTGCTTGTGTAACCGGAAACAAAGTGATACTTTGCCATATCTTTTGTAAGCTTTGAAATCGGCGGCAAAACACCGAAGGCGTCAGCTGTCAGGAATATGACGGTTTTGGGGTGATTGCCCATGCCGGGAATCACACAGTTGGGGATATACTCAACCGGATAGGCGGCACGTGTATTTTCGGTTATTGAGGAATCCGCAAAGTCGAGTTTGCGGGCATCGTCCATAATGACGTTTTCGACAAGCGTACCGAACTTTATTGCATCCCAAATCTCGGGTTCGTTTTCCTTTGAAAGGTTGATACACTTTGCATAGCAGCCGCCTTCAAAATTGAAAACGCCGTTATCGGACCAACCGTGTTCGTCATCGCCGATCAGCCAACGATCGGGATCGGCGGAAAGCGTTGTTTTGCCGGTTCCGCTGAGTCCGAAGAACAGCGCAGCGTCGCCGTCGTCGCCGATGTTTGCAGAGCAATGCATGGGGAAAACACCCCTTTGCGGCATGAGAAAATTCATAACGGAGAACATGCCTTTTTTGATTTCGCCGCTGTAAAGCGAGCAGGCGACTGTTACACGATGCTTTTCGAAATCAAGTATGATTGCCGCTTCGGAATTCACACCGTCAGCAGCGGGGGAACACTTGAATCCCGGTGTGCAGAGAACGGTGAAACCGGGAACGAAAGTATCGAGCTGCTCCTTGGAGGGACGAACAAATGCCTGAGTTGCAAACAATGCGCTTGCTGCGTTTTCGCAGACAACACGAACGGGAAGCGCATATTGCGGATCTGCACCGACAAAGCCATCAACAACAAAAACTTCGCGGTTTTGCATATATGCACACATTTTAACATAGATTGCATCTGCTTTCTCACTGCTGATCGGCACATTCACCTTGCCCCAGTCAATAAGATTATGCACGGAAGGTTCATCAACGATGAAACGATCATCGGGGGAACGACCCGTGTATTTTCCGGTGTTGATAACAAATGCACCGGTGCTGCAAAGCTTGCCTTCGCCTCTTTCGAGTGCATGTTCAACAAGTTCAGCAGGTGCGAGGTTGCGATAAACAGCCTTGGGGTTAAGAATGCCCATTTGTTCAAGATATGCTTTCATATTCATGCTCCTTTCAGCATCAATCGCTTTTTGAACGGTTTTATTTCCTGATGAAGAGAATCCCGAGCGTCCTGGGGCCGCAGTGGCTTGCAACGGTACAACCGGCCGTTGTCAGAATGACTTCATCAAAGTCCGCAATTTCACGCACAAGCTTTACACACTCCTGAACGATTTCGTCGGGAGTTTCCGTGTAAGTAATGAATATGCGATGGCTGCGGATATCATTGCGCCCTTCAAGGCGTTCTTTGATATAGTTTTTGAGGCAGCGTTCCCATGACCCGCGGTATTTTTTAGCAACACGCATCTTGCCGTTTGCGACTTCAATACCGGGATGCAGCTGCAGAAGGTTTGCCCCGAGAGCGGATACAGCCGAGCAGCGTCCGCCGCGAACCATGTAGTCCAGCCTGTCTAAAACGAAGCTGGTTTCAACATTCGGGATGATGTCTTCATCAAGTGCCTTTTTAATCTCTGCACCGTTAAGACCCTTTTCGGCCATGTCACAGGCTTCGAGCACAACGTGCCCAACACCGCTTGAAAGGTTGAGGGAATCAACAACAAAGACCTTATCGTTGCCTTCTGCAGCAATGCATGCATTGCTGTAACTTGATGAAAAGTGAGAGCTGATTGTGATAAAAACAACATCGCTCCCGTCCGCTGTCATCTCCGCAAATGTCTTTTGCAGAGCTTCAACGCTTGGAGCAGCTGTCTTGGGAAGCGTTTTTGCTTCGCCGCACCGTTTGAGCAGCTCGCGCATTGTGATATCCACACCGTCGCGATACTCCTCGTCGCCTATCTGCACATAAAGCGGCATAACGGTAACGCCGCGCTGACTGTACAGATTTGTTCCGTGAACCTCGTTCAAAAGGTCCGCCGTGCTGTCACAGCAAATCTTGACCATAAAATAACTCCAAAAAATAAAGAAATATAATACCTCTGTAATTGTAGCACAACCTGCTGCAACTGTAAAGCCGATATGCATGTTTTTTGCAGGAATAATGACTAATATATAAGTGCTTTCCTCCCGTAAGGCATGAGATTCGGCATTCGATGCAAAAAGCCCCGACGCCGTGGCTGAGGGGGCTCATTAAATATAAAACCTTTTGCCTAATGTTATGTCCGCACGGAGAAAACATCGTTTCCGTGCGGCACATTAAGCAAGCAGGTCGATGCTCTATTCTATGCCGAGGCAAAGACGGGCAAGTACAATCGCATCATCAAGCCGAACGGCATCATCTGCATTCATATCCGCATCATCAAGCTCAAGCTGAGGTATAATGCCCATTGCGGAGCGCATTATTGTCAATGCATCGGGAAGTGAAATGCTTCCGTCGGCGTTGACGTCGCCGCCGCAAACCATAGTGACGTTCGAAATGCCGTCCTCCGCACCAATGACGAAATCACCTTCGGCATTAGAGCCGATCAACTCACCGCTGCAAAAATACCTGCACACTGTTGAGTCATAACTGTTCGATGAGCGGAAAACGACACTGCGGCCCGCACGTTTCATATCGAGATAGCCGCGTCCGAGACACTTGACGGTAAATGTGTTTTCAAAACCGGCAAGGTCAACACGAACGGATGAAATTCTTGCTTTGACATCGAACCCGGTAACGGGAGCTCCGCCGACGATTTCAATATCGTTTGCGCGGCACACGGGAGTAATAAAGCTGAATGCAGTAAGATTCGGACAATTATTTGCATGTATGGACGGAGTTCCCGCCATGAACAGACGAATTTCGCTCACCTGTGTTTCGGAAAGAATCAGATTTCCTCCGAGAAAAACGTCCGCACCGATAAAGCAGGGATTCGAAATGTATGGTGTAACATAGTTAGTAAATGTGTGCAAATAATTGTTTTCCCACGTCATGTTGTTCATCAGCATGAGCTGTTCGATGCTGTCGGGATCATATTCCGTCGGACGCTGATAGAATGTGGACAGTATCTCGGTGCCGTTGCTGATATCCCCATTGTGGCAAGGTTGTGAATAGAACTCCTGCATAAGACGGATATCAAGGGTGAGTTCGTCATCCGTTGCCGCAAACGCGGAAAACGACGAAAGAAGCATTGCGGCACTCAAAACGAGCACAATAGACAGTTTGAAAAGTCGATTCATGGTAACCTCCGTATCTGATCTGAAAGATAAGTTGAAAACCTGCTGCTCGAAAGGGCAGTATCAGGCGCTCAAAAAGCTGCATTGCAAAATTCAAAGCATCTTTTTACTTCAATCTATTATATCATTCTTGAACCTGCTGCGCAAGTGCATAATAAAATATATTAGAACGAATTCTGCAAATGAGCATATTCTTTTTTTGTCACCGTTGATTCGAATTTGGGTATTGATATTATATTCGTGGCATAGTATAATTCAATCTAAGAAAAGCTTGCTTTGCTTTTGCAGCTGAAATGAAAGGACACTCGTGATTGTCGGGTGGGAAAAACATATGCAAATTAACTACATTGATGATAACTCCTCAGAACGGCTGCCGGAACCGGAATCCTTTGACAACATCTTTGCAAATATCGGCGAACTGCGCGAATTGCAGCATATACACACTGCTGCCATGATGCAGCTGCGGCTGAAATTTGAAATCCTCAACAGTGAGTTCAGGGTTCATCATCATCGCAATCCGATTCATCATATTGAGAGCAGACTTAAATCGACCCGAAGCATGTACAACAAACTTGTTCAGCGCGGCTTTCCCACGAGCATTGAATCTGCAAAGAAGAACCTTAACGACATTGCCGGTGTGCGCGTTGTGTGCTGCTATATTGACGATGTTTATGATATGGAAGATATGCTTCTGCGTCAATCGGATGTTAGGCTCATTGAACGCACGGATTATATAAAAAATCCTAATTTTAACGGATATCGCAGTCTTCATCTTGATGTTGAGATCCCTGTGTACCTGTCCTCAAAAACCGAGTATGCTCGTGCGGAAATTCAGCTCCGAACTGTGGCAATGGATTTTTGGGCAAGCCTTGAGCACGATTTGCGTTATAAATCAACCAAGAACATTCCGGAAGACATAAGCCGTGAAATGTTCAACTGCGCAGATGAAATTGCAGCAATAGACGTACGAATGCAGCGCATATATAAACAGATTCAAAAGCTCTGATTCTCGGATGCTTAACACTTTTTTTGATAACAAAAAGAGCAGGGCTGACACTTGTTTTTGATAATTGAATCAAAGATTATCGGTTTGACCGATGCAGCACTGCTCTTTTATGTGCAAATACGTTTATACTTTTTGCAGGATTTTTAGTACTGCGCTCTTTCGCCTCCGATGAGCTTTGGGCGGTTGCGTGCCATGGTGACATTTGCGCAGCCGATTTTTGTGTTTTCATTATGAATCGGAACGCAGACCGGACGCATATGCATTCCGATGAAAACGCCGCCGATATCTATTCCTGCACGGGCGCGCATCTTAATATCCTCAACAACGACCGGATCGGTAAACTGCTGCATTGCCTGAACGCTCCACGCTCCGCCGGCGTGAAGCGCAGGCTTCACCGAAACCTGCTCAAAATCATACTTTTCCATGCATTCGCGTTCAACAACAATTGCTCTGTTGAGATGTTCACAGCATTGACACGCGAGAAAAAGGCCCTTGCCGTGAACATAGGGGAGGACTGTTTCCATAATTGCTCGCGCCGCATCCTCTGTTGAATGGGTTCCCATATGGAAACCCATCACCTTGCTCGTGCTGCATCCGATGACGAGTATGTCTCCCTTACGGAGCGTGTAATGTCCTTCACTGCAATTGCGGAAGAGTTCTTCCATAACTGCTGCGGTTTCCTGCTTAAGGGTTTCGATTGAAAAATCCATTTTTATACCTCATTGTGCCGCGCTCATATCATGGCGGACGGCATCCTTTCAAAAATGATTCCAACGGTATTATACCCCTGCAGCGGTGCTTTTTCAACCGGATTCGGAGAGTAATTAAAAGAGAATACCGGGCGGGGAATCAGTCGTCGTGCTCCTTGAATCCTTCGCCGTATGCGGCATCAACGGATGTTATCATGACAAAAGCCTTGCTGTCACATTCATGCGCAATACGCTTAATGCTGAATACTTCGGCTTTTGAACACGTGCAGAACAGGATCTGCTTACTGTTGCCGGTGTATGCGCCTTTGCCGTCTGCAACGGTGACTCCGCGTTCAATCTCTTCGCCGATGCGCCTTGCAACATTGTCTCCGTTGGAAGTGACGATGATAAGAAGTTTGCGGGAATCGATACCATACATCAGCTTGTCGACTATCAGGCTGTATCCGATAGTCATTATCATGCCGTACAGGACGGCGTTTATGTTGCCGTAAACGATCCAACCGAGCATAATGATAACACCGTCAACAGCGAGGGATATGCTCCCTATTGAAAGCTGGGGATTCTTTTTGCGAATTGCAAGAATGACAAAGTCTGAACCGCCGGTTGAAGAATCGCGCATATAAATGAATGCAAGCCCGGCACCTGCGAGTATGCCGCCGAAAATTGCAGCCAAAATCGGCTCTCCCGTGTATGTCGGCAGGAGCGGCATAATATAGTCCACGATAACGGCAGAAATAAGAATCGTCTTTACCGAACGCAGGAAGAACATCTTGCCGAGAGTTCGAATGCAGATAAGAATGATCGGAATATTGATAATGACAGTGCAAAGTCCGATCGGAATTTTGCCGCCCGTTATATAATTGACAAGAATTGCAAGACCCGAAACGCCGCCGGGTGCAAAATTTGAAGAAACGGCAAAAGTATACATGCCTGCACCGTAAAGAACGCTGCCGATTATGTCGTACAGAACATCGATAAGCAATGTTTTGGGGTCGATTTTAAGCTTTTCAGCTTTTTTTTCACTCATTTGAACACAGTCCTCCGTTGTTTTTGATGCTTTCGGAAGGATGAACTTTCATCCCACTGTACAGCTAAAGCATTTTAACACTGCAACAGGATATTTACAACCCCATTTTGTAAATATATACATTGTTCGGCAACATATTGACTTTCCGCAGCAATCGAGTAAAATACACTGAGAAGAGTGAATGACTCGGTTTGAAAGGAATCATGTTTTTATGAATATTTATGTTGCAATGCCTGTTACGCAGGAACATATCAATACACTTAAAGCTTCCTGCCCGGAAGGCAATTTCGAATTCGCCCGAGTGTTGAACGGAGCCGATGAAAGATGCGCAAAAGACCCGTTTGAATTGGACCGCGAAATGATTAAGTCCGCAGATGTTGTTGTCGGCAATATCCCTGTCGATATTCTTCCGGAATGCACACGGCTGAAGCTTTTGCAGCTTAACATGGCCGGGTCGGACGCCTATGCGGGTAAACTTCCTGCGGGAGCTGAACTTGCAAACGCAAGCGGTGCATACGGACTTGCAATCAGTGAACATATGCTTGGAATGCTTTTGGTGTTGATGAAAAAGCTTGATGTCTATCGCGACAATCAGAACAAGGGGCTTTGGCGCGATGAAGGAAACGTTGAAAGCATAGAAAATGCAAAAGTTCTTGTTGTCGGGCTTGGCGATATCGGAGGAGAATTTGCACTGCGCTGCAAAAAACTCGGTGCGTACTGCATCGGAATACGCCGCAGCAAAGCTGCAAAACCGGATTTTGTGAATGAGCTGCACACTCTTGAAGCACTGGATAACCTGCTTTCGGATGCGGACGTTGTTGCGCTTGCTTTGCCGAACAGTGCAGAAAGCCGCGGATTGATGAACGAAGAGCGGCTGCTCAAAATGAAGCGCGGTGCGATACTGCTCAATGTCGGAAGGGGCAATGCCGTGGATACCGATGCCCTTGTCCGCGTTTTGAACAGCGGCCGAATTAAAGCCGGGTTGGATGTTACCGATCCCGAACCGCTCCCTCAGGGGCATCCGCTTTGGAACTGTCCCGGGGCATTGATAACGCCGCATATTTCCGGTTATTATCATCTTAAACAGACGCATGACAGAATAATTGAGATTGCATCGGCAAATATTCGAAGCCTGCTCGACGGAAAGCCGATTTTAAATGCAGTTGATGCTGAAACCGGTTACCGAAAGCCTGATAACAGGTTTTGACACTTTGAACAGCAGATTCAGACGTTTTTACAAAGAAGAGACATAAAATCCTTGACGTAATTTGGTTTAAATGGGATTTATCTGTTTGAAAAAGGAAAAGCGTGACTCATCGTCAACGCGATCAGCTTGATATATTAGTTTTGGGGTATTGCTCATTTTGCTCCAATGTGCTACAATGAACCGTATCAAGCGTGTACCCGTAGCCCAGCTGGATAGAGTGACAGACTCCGACTCTGTAGGTCATGGGTTCGAATCCCATCGGGTACGCCAGACGAACCTCTTTTGCACGGCAAAAGAGGTTTCTTTAATTCTTAGCGTACCGAAGCCGTAAAAAATCATATAAAGAGTAATTCAAACCATTGCAGAAAGATTCTCGAACGCACGGAGCTGCTTATGGATAATCGTCAAACGCGACGCAAAGCAATCGGAAATCATGGCGGGAGCAGTGCCGAAGGCAATCTAAGCAAAGAAACCGAAACGGGTTTATTCCTGCAACCATAATTTTTGGGTAACGCCGCTGTCAGTACTCCCGGAGCGTATAACGGACAGAATATTCTATATTGTTCTCAGAAACTGATATACAGATTGTTTATTTATCCGGTTCGTGCTTTCTTAATTGAATGTTGTGCGGTCGGCTGTGGCCGGTGCAACGAAGAATGTAAAAAATAAGCAATAAACGTTAAAAATATTAAAACATCAAACCGTGAACGCTGCACCGATACATTATATCTGTCCATGCCGGATTTGTGTACATCATGAACATACATATATCGACATGAGAAATAATATTCTATATCGACATAATAATGCATTACGAATGCTGAAAATATCATAAAGACGGGATTAAAACTATCGAACTCTTGTCCTTGCAAATCGGGCAAATATGCTGTATAATCTATCTTGACTAACTCTATCGGTAGGAGAATTGGTATGGATAAGAATCACATAAACCTCTGCCTTTCGGGACAGAGTTTTCGGATAGTAACTGATGATGACGTTGATTACGTCAAACAACTTGAAAAGAGAATCAACTCAAGGATTGAAAGCTATAAAAAGCGTTATCCTCAAATGAGCGCAACGCGCTGCACATTGCTTGCAATGCTTGAATTAGAGGATGAGCTTGCAAGAGCCAAGGAAAACTACGAGGCTCTGGATGCAAAGATTTCTCAGCTGCGCAATATGCCGCGTATTAATACGCCCGCCGCAAGGATGGCATCGGCGCGAAATGGGCAGCAGATGACAAATGCAGAAAGAAATCTGCCCACGGCGCCTGCTCACAGCAGCACAGGCAGCACAATTGAAAACACTGCCGAAACAGCAGCGGAATCCGGCACGCTTGTCGGCGGCTGAGACAGCGGACGTTTTTGCATTAATTAATTGATGTGCCGCTAATACTGAATAACATGCGGCTGTAAAAGGATTGTTTTAGTAAAGATGGAATTGCTTTCACCCGCCGGCAGCAGGGAAGCACTGACTGCGGCAGTACAAAACGGAGCTGATGCAGTCTATTTTGGCGGCGGCAGCTTTAATGCACGACGTTTTGCAGACAATTTTGAAGGTGACGGGATTATTTCCGCCGTCGATTACTGTCACGAACGCGGAGTGCGTGCTTATATTACATTAAATACGCTCGTATTCGATCGTGAGCTTTGTGATGCACTTGTTTTTGCAGAGCAGCTTTATCGAATCGGAGTTGATGCCGTGCTTGTGCAGGATCTGGGGCTTGCCGGGCTCATTCGCCGTAATCTGCCGGAGCTTACGCTTCACGCAAGCACTCAAATGGGTATTCATGACTTAGGCGGGCTTCAATACTGCAAACGCATAGGGCTGACCCGTGCGGTGCTTGCACGCGAAACAAGCCTTGCTCAGATAAAATACCTTTCGAATAACTGCGATATTGAACTTGAGACCTTCGCGCACGGTGCACTGTGCATGAGCTTTTCCGGAAGCTGTCTGTATTCCTCGATGTCCGGTGAGCGCAGCGGCAACAGAGGCACATGCGCTCAGCCTTGTCGAAAGAACGCAAGCATTTTCGGTCGACCGTCCGATAAAGATTTTTGCTTGTCACCGAACGATATATGCATGATTGAGCACCTGAATGCATTGCAAAGAGCGGGCGTGGCATGTGTCAAAATTGAAGGCAGGATGAAAAAGCCTGAATATGTTGCAGCGGTAACGCGCTGTTATCGTGCGGCACTTGACGGGGCCGATGCATCAACAATCGCAAGGCTGAAGCAGGAACTCTTTGCTTTTTTTAACAGAGGCGACTTTAACACATCGCATCTGTACCGCGACTCGGTTAAAACGGATCGAGTCGGAAACAGCAAACCGGATAAAGCTGCCTTGGCTGCCGCCAGGCAAAGCATACAGGGAGAGAATCGCAGGCGCGATGTTGACATGACGCTTACACTATCCGTCGGAAGCGCGGCACAGCTGAACATTGCCGATGGAGAACACGCTGTTTCAATGTCGGGTGCTGTTGTGCAGACGGCAAGCAAGCCGCAGCAGGCGGAATTGTACGCGGAACGATTGAAAAAACTCGGGAATACCCCGTTCGTTGCACAAAAATGCACCGTGCGGATGAATCCAGATTGTTATATTTCGGCCGCGGAGCTGAATGCGTTGCGCAGGGAATGTATAAACGAAATGCTCAACATGCATCATGTACGCAACACGGTTCCGGTATTTGATGAAACGGCGGCAGCAGATGTGCGAAATATCCGTATTACGGCGGACAGGCAAGTATATTCAGCGGGATTCCTGTATGCAAGGGTGTCAAATGTTATGGCTGCCGAAGCTGCGGCAAAAGCGGGAGCGGAGTTTATTGCATTTGAACCGTGTACATTTGATGACAACGCAACGCAGATAAACGGGCTTTTGAAGCTCAGAGAAAAGTTTGCAAACGGGCAGAGGCTGCTTCTTGCGCTTCCGAATGTCATTATCACCGAAAAACAGCATCAATGCTTCAGGTTGTTTGCCGAATCAGGTGCTTTTGACGGTATTGAAACAAATAATATAGGTCAAATCGCCTTCTTCGATTATTTTAAAAACGATTCGGCGGAGCGCGATGCAATGCAAAACGAAAAAAGCTGCAAAAAACATGCTCCGTTGAGCGATGGATTTATTCGAATCGCAGGCATCGGCATGAATGCAATGAACAGCTTTACAATGAAATGTCTGACAGAGTTGGGATATGATTATATAATGCCTTCGCCCGAACTGACCGGGGTGCAGCTTGCGTCAATTGCAGAGCATTCTGCTCTTGCCGACAGAATGCTTATCGGCATACACGGCAGAACTCCGCTTATGCAGCTGCTGCATTGCCCGATAAAGGAACATAAAGGCTGTCAAAACTGCATGGGAATTGCGGGCGCCGTCACGGATGAAGCGGGAAGGGTTTTCCCGTTGGTAAACATTCGTTATCCCGATAACTGCCTTGTTCGGATGCTGAATTGCCGCACGACAGATTTGATAGATTTGTTTGACAGAATTCCTCAAACGGCAGGATATGTACTCAACTTCGTCGGGGAACAGATTGACGAAGTTACCGAACGAATTGCTGCTGCAAACGAAGCAATGAACGGGAAACGGCAAACGCAGTATCCAAACTCGACTCGCGGTCATTGGATGCGGAAGGTGGAATGAAGACGAGATAGAATGTATGTCTGAAAGGATAAAAATGATTACGGATAAAGTGCTGAAAACACTTGAATATGATAAAATTCTTAAGAAACTGCATATGCATTGCGGCTGCTGCGTGAGTCGTGAGCTTGCAGATGAGCTTCGGCCGAAGACGGAATTTGATGATGTTAATGCAGAACTTCGGCTTACGAGCGAGGCGGAAACATACTTTCTGCGCACGGGTTATTCACCGATTGATGATTTCCCGGATATTCGTTCAACGCTTAAGCGCATGAATGCGGCCCTTTATTTAAGCTGTGAAGAATTGCTGAACATCGCAAAAGCACTAAAGGCTGTTCGAGTTGCACGCGAACAGCTCACGCCACTGACCGCAGCGAATGATGGTGACAATTCAACGGATGAAATTCCGTGCGCGCTTGCAAATCTTGCGTGCGGGCTTGTTGCGCATAAGTATATTGAGGATGAATTGAATCGCTGTATTTTGAGCGAAGATGAACTTTTTGACGGAGCTTCGCCTGCACTTGCCAGAATTCGCCGCAATAAACGCATTGCAAATGAAAGGGTTCGCGAAAAGCTGAACAGCATAATCCGTTCTTCAACGTATTCAAAGTATTTGCAGGATCCGTTAATAACGATTCGCAACGGGCGTTTTGTTGTTCCCGTTAAACAGGAATACAGGCAACAGATTCCCGGACTTATTCATGACCAATCCGGAAGCGGGCAAACGCTGTTTGTTGAACCTGCCGCAGTTGTGGAACTCGGAAACGAGTATAAAAAGCTTGTAATTGAAGAACAAGCTGAGATCGAACGAATTCTTACTGAGTTGACTGCGCTTGTAAAACCATCGGCGAATGACATATACACCGACCTTCAAACCCTCGGCATTATTGATCTTTGCTTTGCAAAGGCGAAGCTTGCCAAAGAAATGAAGGCGGTTTGCCCGAAAACAAACGCTGAGGGACGAATTAAAATCGTTCGGGGCAGGCATCCGCTTATTCCGAATTATTCGGTTGTTCCGATTGACATAAGACTCGGGACGGATTTCACGACGCTTATCGTTACAGGTCCTAACACGGGCGGCAAAACCGTAACGCTTAAAACCACCGGGCTGTTTACTTTGATGGCACAGTCAGGCATGTTCGTGCCTGCAAATGTCGGCACGGAAATTGCTGTGTTTGAAAGTATTTTTGCTGATATCGGAGACGAACAGAGCATTGAGCAGTCGCTTTCAACGTTTTCGAGCCACATTCGAAATATTGTCGGCATCCTTGAAGCTGCGGACGACAGATCCCTTGTACTTTTGGACGAACTGGGAGCAGGAACCGACCCGATCGAGGGCGCGGCACTCGCAATGAGCATACTTGAGGAACTGCATTCCCGCGGCTGTTTCACAATTGCAACAACGCATTACAGCGAGATTAAGGCGTTTGCACTGACACGACCCGGAATGGAAAACGCATCCATGGAGTTTGATGTTGATAAACTCTGCCCGACGTATCGGCTTTTTATCGGCATCCCGGGCAAATCAAATGCGTTTGAAATAAGCCGTCGGCTTGGTATCGATGAATATATACTTGATAATGCAAAAGCATTCATCAAAAAAGAGGATACGGATTTTGAAGCAATTCTGTCAGATGCAGAAATGAAGAAACGCCGCGCCGAGGAAGAAATGGAACTTGCGGAACAGGCGCGTGCAGAGCATGACAGGCTTGCCGAGGAGCTGAAAGCGGAGCGGGAAAAACTTGAACGTGAAAAGGCGGAGCTTCGCGCCAAGGCAAAGGAAGAAGCACGAAAAATAGTTGACGCTTCCCGCCGCGAGATGGAACAGATAATCATGCAGATCCGTGCTGTTAAAACCATTGATCAGCGTGCCGCTGACAGGATTATCCAACAGGGAAGAGACGCTGTGCGCAAGGCGGAGAATGAACTTGCCGAGGACCTGCCGAAACTGAAAACCGGTGACGGAAAACCTCCGAAAATGGTCGTACCCGGGCAGACTGTAAATGTTGTAAGCCTTGGAAAGACGGCAACAGTGCTCTCAAAACCGGACAAGAACGGCGAGGTTCAGGTTCAGGTTGGAATAATCAAACTTTCCGTTCGATTGGACGATATCAGGCTTTCAAACGAAAAAACCGAAAAGAAGACAAATGTCAAGGTTGAATATAACCCTGCAAACACTGTCGGATTGGAGTTGGATATTCGCGGTATGCTTGTTGACGAAGCAAAGCCTATAGTTGACAAATACCTGCTCGATGCACACCTGCAGGGGTTGAGTGAGGTTAATATCATTCACGGAAAGGGTACGGGTGCGCTTCGCGCCGGAATACAGCAGTACCTCAAGAACCACCCGCATTGCAAAGCGTTCCGCAACGGCAACTACGGAGAGGGTGATTACGGCGTTACCGTTGTCACTTTGAAATGAGCAAAAGGCGAATTTGCGTGCACATATTTACTGAGGGGATAGGCAAGTGATTATTGTTTCAAGTTGTCTTGCAGGCAGGTCGTGCAGGTATGACGGCACGGCAAAGCCGAATGAAAAGATTATGCGCATGGTGCGTGAAGGTTTTGCGCTCCCTGTTTGTGCGGAGGAACTGGGCGGACTTCCAACTCCGCGCAAACCGTGCGAGATAATCGGCGGAGACGGCATGGATGTGCTTGACGGCAAAGCATATGTTCAAACCGAGGATGGAGCGGATAAAACCGCCGAGTTTATTGCGGGTGCAAATGCCGTGCTTGCACTTGCAAAAGAATGCGGTGTAAAAAGCGCGATTTTAAAAGCAAAGAGTCCGTCCTGCGGCTGCGGGAGAATTTACAACGGATGCTTTCGCGGAGAACTCCGTCCGGGATACGGGGTTACGGCTGCACTGCTTGAAAGGAACGGCATTCACGTTCAAACGGAGGAGTGACGAACGTTATGGAAAACGATAGAACGCTCATGAGCGAAAAAATACTTGTTGTTGATGATGATGAGAAAATCTGCCAGATACTGTCGCTCTATCTTCGCAGCAAGGGATACGAAGTGTTCACCTGTCAAAGCGGCAGCAAAGCAATTACAAGTTTTGAAGAATTCAGTCCGGATCTCGTTCTGTTGGATGTTATGCTTCCCGGTATGGACGGTTGGGAGATACTCAAACGAATCCGAAAGATAAGCAATGCACCGGTGATCATGCTTACCGCAAAGGGCGACACAACAGATAGGGTTCAGGGGCTTGATTGCGGTGCAGATGATTATGTTGTCAAACCATTTGATTCAAAGGAGCTTATTGCACGGATACGAGCCGTGATGAGAAGGTCCGGACAGCCGGAAGAGATTGAAAAACATATCAAAATCGGCAGCCTTGATGTCGACACAAACAATCGTGTTGTGTATGTTGACGGCAACAGAATCGAGCTTGCACCGAAGGAGTTCGATTTGCTTTGTTATTTTATCCACAATAACGGTAAAGTGCTTACACGAGGACAGCTGCTGGATGATGTTTGGGGCTTTGAGTTCTATGGAGACAGCAGAACGGTTGATGTTCACGTCAAGCGTCTGCGCGATAAAATTGGACAGAGCGATTTTTGGTCAATTCGAACCGTGTGGCGGGTCGGCTATAAATTCGAACGCTTTGATTTACCGATGGACGATGCGGACAAATAAATCATTTGCTTCGGACTATAAACACGGACTTGCTCAAATTCAAAGGCGGCATTGACCGCGAGGGCGGTGCAGCAGGAGGAAAAATGCTCAGAACGCTGTTTTCAAGGATGTTGGCGGCATATCTTTCCGTTATCATCATTGTGTTGATTGCGCTTGGGTTCATGGCAAGCAGCATTTTTCACGATCACTATATAGAAAAAATCAAGTCCGAACTTGTACGTGAGGCGGATGCGATTTGCCGCATAGTCCTTGAAGAATACATGGACGACGCAAAACGCCCCGTCGCAAAAGAAAAACTGTTTGCAATAGTACGTCAATATGAAGCATTGCTGCAGCTTTGCTTCATTGATCCTTCGCTTGGAATAAGAAGCTTCTACGATGAAAAAAATGCATCAAAATGGCAGGCGAGCGAAGAATTCGATGTTGAGACCCTTGCAAAAAACATTGTTTCTCAAACCAATTTCGAATACGGCTATGCTTACGACCTTTTAGACGGATACACAACCGTTCGAACACTCACGGTGACATGTCCGATAAGCACCGCCGAGAATATCACTGTCGGAGCATTGATGCTGCATTACGATATGGACGGAATATACGCATCGCTGAACAAACTGTACATTGATGTTTTCGCCGCTGTAGCAGGTGCAGTGCTGATAACGATTCCTATTGCGTTCATAATTTCGAAGTATATAACAAAGCCGGTATCTCAGATAAACGATGCCGTAACGGCTTTTTCACGGGGGAACTACGACAGCAGAGTTAAAGTCGGAAGAATGGATGAGCTTGGTGAGCTTGGCATCAGTTTCAACGATATGGCGGACAAAGTCTCGGAACTTGAAAAAATGCGGCGCGATTTTGTTGCAAATGTATCTCATGAGCTGCGGTCGCCGCTTTCATCAATTCGCGGCTTTCTCGAAGCAATGGAGGATGGCACGATTCCGACGGACGAACATGAAAAATATATCGAAATCGTTCTTGATGAGACCCGTCGGATGTCCGGAATGGTCAATGATTTGCTTGATATTGCCCGAATTGAATCCGGTCAATACAAGCTTAATTTGTCGGTTTTCGACATAAACGATCTGATAGGCCGCGTGCTGATAACCTTTGAAGCACGTATCACGGCGAAACATGCCGATGTTGATGCTCAGCTTGATTACGAACCGGTGTTTGTTGAAGCGGACAGGGACAGAATCGGGCAGGTTCTTCACAATCTGATTGATAATGCGATTAAGTTTATGCCCGAGAATTACGGTTTGCTCACAATAAAATCGGTCGTCAGCAAACATAAAGTTTATGTCAGCGTTTGCGATAACGGTCCGGGTATTCCCAAAGAAGATATTGCGCATATCTTTGACCGTTTCTATAAAGCTGAAAAAGCACATACCTACAAAAACGGATCCGGAACAGGGCTCGGGCTTTCAATTGTGAAGTTGGTTATCGACCAACATCATGGTGAAATCAAAGCTGAGTCATCGGAAAACGGAACGGTTTTTACCTTCAGCCTGAAACAGGCTCTTCCTCCGCCGAGACGACAGCCTGCGGCGGAGTGAGTGCAAAATAATCATAAAACAAACTTTAACAAATACAAAAGTTAAGGAGGCAATTAATGAACAGCAATCTGAACGAACATGAAGAGAAAGAGAAAAAGCCGATCACTGTGTCATGGCAGGACGGCGATACAACGCATGTGCAAACAACGGTGATCCATAAGCGAGTTCCGTCGGCGGGTGTAATTCTGTTGACTGCATTCACGTTTACCGTTATAGGAGTGTTCATTGCAAGCATCGTTTTCCTTGCCCGCTTCACGGAGATTAAAACGATTATGAGTGCAATAACCGGTTCGGCCGAAACTCGAGCGACCCAGTCACCTGGGCACGAAGCAGAATTTACACCCGTTCCGAACGAACCGACGTCAAACATGCCTCTGGTGACTGTTGAACCGAACGGAAATCGGAATCAGCAGCTGCCGATGACCGGCAGCAGTTCACTTTCGGAGCTGTATGATAACTCTGTGGACGGTGTAGTTATTGTTGAAAACCATTCCCGTGACACTCAAAAACCGACGGACAGCAATCTTGCGGGAATAGGCACAGGCTTTATTATTTCAAAAGATGGCTACATTCTTACAAATGCGCATGTCGTATCCGATGCAAAAGCGGTTTGGATAACTCTTCACGACTCAACCAAGATAAAAGCGGAACTTATAGGTTCTGATGTCGGAACCGATATCGCCGTGTTGAAAATATCGGTGAACAAGGAGCTTTTGCCGCTTCCGATAGGCGATTCTTCAACCGTAAAAACAGGCGATTTCGTGTTTGCAATCGGTCACCCGACGGGCGAGGAATTGAGCTTCACCGCCACTTTCGGCATGGTGGGCGCAGTGGATCGCGCAATTGTGATTGACGGTGTGCGCAATCATTTCATTCAAATCGATGCTGCGATTAATCCCGGCAACAGCGGCGGCCCGCTGTTTTCAATGGATGGCAACGTTATAGGCGTAAACTCAGCAAAAACCGTGACAGCAAGCGTTGATGAATACGGTCAGCCGATTTCCGCTGAGGGTCTTGGTTTTTCTCTTCCGATAAACGAGGCAATGCGAACAGCAAAACAGCTTATTGAAAACGGCAGTGTGCAGCGTCCGGGTATCGGCGTTTCGGTTGTTGCGGTGGACGAAGCACGCGCAGAAAAGTACAACATACCGCAGGGATTGCTTGTTTATACTGTAACAAAAGACGGTCCCGGGCACAAAGCGGGCTTGTATGCAGACGATATAATCACTGATTACGACGGAACAGCAGCCACTGACAACGATTCTTTTGTTGACTATCTGCGCCGCAAGGCGGTAGGTGACACGGTCAAAATTCGATATTGGCGAGACGGCGAGTATTATGAATGCATAATCACTGTCGGTGACCTGAATTCGATCGGAAGCGAAATTCTTGATGATGCATACGGCGGAAGCAAATTCGGATTCTGATATTAACTGAATTTAAGGGCAATCAAATTCTTCTCTATGATGGAACGGCACATTTGCAGCCGTTCCTTTTTTGTTCATCTGTGCGTTTGTTCAACGCGCGGAACGCGACGGAATTTCAGCACAAATGAAGCGTCGGGACTGCAAATACAACAAAGCGAACCGCCGAGAATGCTTCCCGGCGGTTCGCTTTGGCTTAAGTATGCGATTTACTTAATTATCGGATAACAAGCATCGATCCGATTATTTGCGTTTACGGTTGAGCAGAGCTGCTGCGCCGCCGACCATGGAGATGATACCTGCAACCGCAATGCTGACCGCACCGGTTGCGGGAACGGGATTGGGGTTGGGTGTGGGTTCGGAGGAGGGTTCAGCGGAAGGTGCGGGCTCGCCGTTGCCGCCAAGCGTGAAGCTCAGCTCAAAGGTGTCATGTGTTCCGTCGCCGATGAAAGTTGCATCGGTGAATTCGGTCTGCGTGTAAGTGAAACCGAAGAAATCCTTGTATTCATCAACGATGGAGGTGAGAGTTGCGATGCGCTCCTCATCCGCAACTGCTTCGCCGTTGTCTGCAAAGTCCTCATCGACCGGAATGAATGCTTCGATTGCGGAATCGTTTGCAACAACGCGATAGTAATGGTTGTTCAGCCCTGCAAAGATCGCATAGCTGCCGGTTTCATCAGCACGAACCTCAACCGCACGCTTCTGAACGAGATCAAAGTCTGAACGGTGCATGTTGTATGCGGGAAGACCGTTAGCCTCACTCTTGTCAACGGTACCGAGAGAAAACTGAGCGGGGAAGCGATACTGGCCGATCGTGACGGAAGTGCTGCCGACAACCGTTTCAGCGGTAAGCGTGCCGCGAAGGATAACGGTAACATCGGAATCAAGCTCAGCCATAACGGTGCATACATTTCCTTCAACAGCAACGTTGGAGTATTCACCGGGGATGGGCATGCAATAACCGTGTTCATAGTCACACTGCATTTTGCCGGGGCAGCCCTGGGCTTCAACAAGTGTCAGCCCGTCAATGCCTTCAACGCTTGTGAGGTACTCGATGCTTGAAAGCATACGCTCGCTGTAGCCTTCTACCGCTGCGGGAACGGTGTAGCTGAGAGCAAGGGTAACCGTGTCGCCGACATTGAGCTTTGTGTCGGCAGGGATAACGTTCCAAACATTGTAAGGAACATCCCATTCATCGTATTCAACTGTGGGATCATTTGCAACAAGGTTCAGTTCGGTGCCGAAAACTGCGGCATCTTCACCGTCGGCAAGTGCAGGTACTGCAAGCGCAAGAGTGAGCGCGATTGCAATAACAAGAGCAAAAATCTTTTTCATGGTTCTGTTTCTCCTTATTTTTTGTTTTATTCCAAAACTGCGATCAGCACGATTCGCCCGGATCGGCAGCTAAGGTTTGGGTGGAAGCAGCCTTTTTGCCGAACCCTGCACAGATTGCATGGTGGGGGCAGGCCGCTTTGCAGTCGCCGCAGCGAATGCATTCGGGGCTGTTGGGCGTTGCTGACATGTCCACACCCATGCGGCAAACGCTTTTGCAAACGCCGCAGTGGGTACATTTGGATTCATCAACGCTGTAGCGGTAGAGCGAAATCCTGTTGAAGAATGAGTAAATCGCGCCGAGCGGGCAAATGTATTTGCAGAACGGACGATAGATCATGATGGACAACAGAATGGTTGCCGCAAGAATTCCAAGCTTCAGTGAAGTCAATCCGCCGGCTTCCGCCCAGCTTGTGATGCCTGTGCCTGTGCCGGCCGCAGTGTTGCCCGCAAGGCTGCCGTAGGTCATAAGCGGAATACCGCCGAGGAGCATTCCGGAAGGGCAGATGTATTTGCAGAAGAAAGGATTCGATTCATACAGCAGAGGCAGAACGATAACGAATACAACAAGGAAGAAATACTTGAGGTAACGCAGCTGCTTATCGCCGGGGAAAGTGCGAATCTTAAGCTTCTTGGGGAGCGGAATCTTGTGCAGCAGATCCTGAATCAGTCCGAACGGGCAAAGAAAACCGCAAACGAGCCTTCCGCAAAGTGCGCCGACGAGCATAAGAAAGCCGACAACGTAAAACGCAAAATAGTAAAGCGGTTTCGCGACCAGATAGCCGTTGCTGTCCGACCAGACGCCTTTTGAAAAGTCAGACTGATTGAAAATGGCCTGCAGCGAGCCGATAGGACATGCTCCGAGCGCGCCGGGGCAGGAGTAGCAATTCATGCCCGGAACACAAATCTGCTTAAGCGGACCTTTGTAAATCGTTCCGGTTAGAAAGCCGACAACATAGCTGTTCGTAAGCAGGCTGAAGATCGCCTGAATTGCAAACCTCCTGCGTTCAACCGCTTTGCGAACCTGCATTATTGTTTTCTTTGGTTTTGAGTTCAACTTGGTTTTTGTTTCCATCAGCCGATACCTACGCATTCTCGGCAAAGAGCCGTGGCTTTTGAAAGAACCGCATTGATTTCGCCGTCGAATATCCCGTATACAATGAATGCAGCCGCGATAACCATAAGGCAAACGGGCAGGATGATTCTGAGGGTTCCGTCAAGCGTTTGGGTTAATTTAACTCTTTTGTTGTGCATCTTGACCTCCCGGCTCAAAGAAGATTATCGATGATGGAACACCACTTGTCATAGGAGTTTGAAGTCGTGACAACTTTAAGGATGTTGCCGTTGCTGTCTATGAAATATGTGGTGGGGTAAGCTCCCGCAGGGAATGCAGCGGCCACAGAACTGTTGTTGCGCAGCACGGGCAGATTAAAGCCCTGAATGCCTCCGATAATGGCGAGTGCGGTGTTAATACACCCGGGGGTTTCGGAATCGCCGAGAACAGTGACGACTTTCAGCCCGCGGCCTGCATAGTTGTTTGCAAGCTGCTGAATATGGGGCATTTCCTGAATGCAGGGGCCGCAAGTCGTTGCCCAAACATTGACCATGGTTACCTTTGCCTTTGAGAACATACTGTTGTCATAGGTGCTTCCGTTGTTGATAGCCTTTGTTGAAAACGCAGGAATATCAGGTTTGGGGGTCGCAGTGGGTTTCGGAGTCGGCTTTTCCGTGGGTTTTGCGGTCGGTTTCTCCGTGGGCTTGTCCGTCGGACTGCCGGAAGGAGAGTCTGTTGCGGGTTCGTCGGTTGCATCACCTGTGGGTTCTGCGGTGATACCGTCCGTGGGAGCCGCAGTATCAGGTTCACTCGTTAAAGTTTCGGTGGGAACGGCACTGTCGGCCGGTTCGCTGGAAGTTATAACATCGGTTGAAGGGGCATCCGTGCCGTTGTCGGGCATTGGAGTTGCGGGGTTGGGATTGCTTGCGATTCGCCAAGGATGCGCACAGCCGGACAAAAGCAGCATCAGCGCAGTAAGAACGCAAATCGCAGGCAGCAGTTTTGTTCTTTTCATTGGTTTCCGTTCCTTTCAAATTCAAGCAAGGGATGGACACGGGATCTTTGGCAGAGCGAATGCTGCCAAAGTATCCAACATGCCCTGCGAGGTTCAGTGGAACCTCACAAGGCACAGAAACGTTCTTTGTTTGTTAATTTGTTATCGAATAATCAGCTTAAAAGCACGTTTATTCGACAATCAGCCAAGTTGCAATGCTGCACGCATGACGAGCAGGGCATCGGCCATGGTAACAACGCCGTCGTTGTTAAAGTCGGCAATGCTGATATCGCCGTCAAGCAACTCCAACGCAACACGGGCAATTTGGAGAGCATCGGCAATGCTCAGCACGCCGTCACCGTCCATGTCACCGGGCATTCCTACAGGAGGCTCGGGAGTGGGTTCGGGAGTGGGTTCGGGAGTGGGCTCTGGAGTAGGTTCATCAGCGGGAGTGCATATACCGGTTACGATAAGATCCTCAACTACGCAGCTGAAATCGGTGTCCCAGCCCTGGAAGATATATCCTTCGTGCTCGGGATGAACGGGGGGGACTGCGGCCTGACCGTGTTCAACCTGCTTGATGGTGATAATGTTTCCGTTCACACCGTCGTAGAACTTGACTTTATGCTTAATCGCTTTGTAAGTTGCAGTCACGGTAACATCGCCCATGGCCATGTATAAAACCTGCTCAGAACCGGATTCGTATACATTTCCGGAATAAACCCATTCCTTAAACTCATATCCTTCAACGTCGGGAGCGGTTCCGGGAGTGGGGATAATTGCCGCATATGCAACTTCGGCAGTGTCGATGGTTTCGCCGGTTAAACCGTTGACATAGGTAACGGTGCAGGTTTCGTTCGCATGAATTGTCATTGCATCATGCCACATTTCGATGAAGTTGCGCAGCTCGTTCTGGTTTGTGAAGCCGCCGACTAACTGATCACGAACAACACCGTCACGGCCGACGATGATGGTCTGGGGTATATAGTCGCTGGTGTTGAACACGGAGCGAAGAACGCTGTCAGCACGGAGGTTCACCCAAGTGTAGCCGTTGTTCTGAAGGAATGCCTTTGCGGTCGCGGGGGTACAGCCGTTGCCTTCACTGATGACGCCGATGAACTGAACATCCGCCTCGGGAGTGGAGGAGTAATACTCGTGCATTGCCTGAATGTGGGGCATTTCGGCTCTGCAGGGTGGGCACCATGTTGCCCAATAGTTGATGAATGTGAGATCAGCATTTTGCAGAATGTCACCGGTGACGGTGTTGCCGTCAAGGTCAACGGTGTTAAAATTGCTGATGTTCATGCCGACACCGGGTTCGCGAGTGGGATCTGTCGCTTTCGGTTCGGCGGACACGAGGGAGAGGGAGCATGCTGCGAAGAGTACAGCAAGCAGAACGGAGAGAAGTTTCTTCATTTACCTTTACCTTCACTTTCTGATTTTTGGGGTAACAGCATTCCTCACATGCCCTTACCTTGATGATATTATATCATATGGTTCGGAGCGTTTCAATGCCTTTGAAACAATTTTGCGGCAATTTAGTCAATATACAAATTTCCCGGTGCCACCCTAAGGTCTTCTGAAAAGTGTGGACGCTCAGTTCATGTTTTTGCATTTTCTGCATGGATTTTTAGAAGTAATTCATAGCTCGGAGTGTCGGAATGAATGCTTCTTGTCAATGTTGGACAGGGAAAATCTTTGCACTGTCCGCAGCTTTGCAGCCCGCGTCCGATGGAACATAAGCGGATTGCGCATTCGGCACAAAATTTGTGTGCCGATGCAGTATCAGCATGGCAGCCGAAGCAAATCAGGTCATCCGTTGTAAAAGTTTTTTGCGGGGTGGAAAACTTTTCAATCAGCTTCTTCCCGAGCTCTGCATCCCTTGTTTCCGTATAAATAAAAAACGGACAATTGCCGCAGTCGAAACCGCAGCAGGCTAAATGCTTTGTTTTCATAAATCAATCACCGATTCCTTTCATTTTCTTTAATTATACCTATATTTGCAGAAAAAGCAATTGCCGAAAAATCACCGCTTATTGCAAATGCATTGCTGTGCCGCATATATCGCAGAATGAAGGCGGGGAGTTGACATAATCGATTCATCGATTATAATATAAGGAAGCGAATAATGTGCCGCCGAATGCGGCAGACGGAGGAAACATGAAATATATAATTACAACCGAAGGCATGGGCTGCGAACATTGCATCAAGCGCGTTACCGCTGCAATGCAGACTTTGAATGCAGCAATCATTTACGTAAAACTTAACGATATTGCTGTTGATTTCAACGGAAACGAGAACGACCTTCGCAATGCGATTGAAGATCTCGGTTTTGATGTTATTTCAATAAAAGCACAGTGAACGGAGCGGCGGTTTACAAAATGAACTCTGCTTTTTCAAGCAATAACAGTGCTGACGGGAGCAACATGGACTTGCCTTTTGCACGCAATGAAGGTTCGGACAGCGGGCGCGTTGTTATCGGTTTGTCCGGCGGAGTGGATTCATCGGTTGCGGCTTTGCTGCTTAAAAAGCAGGGGCTTGACGTTGTGGGCGTCTTCATGAAAAATTGGGAGGAACAGGACGAAAACGGCTGCTGCACTGCGGAACAGGATTACGGGGATGCAAAGCGTATTGCGGAACAGATAGGCATTCCGTTCTATTCCGTCAACTTTTCAAAAGAATACTATGACCGCGTTTTTTCGTACTTCCTCTCGGAGTACAAACTCGGCCGAACACCCAATCCGGATATTCTCTGCAACACGGAAATAAAGTTCAAAGCGTTTTTGAATCTTGCAATGAATATGGATGCATCGCTCCTTGCAACCGGACATTACGCGCGGCTTGACAAAAGTAATGGGGTAAAGCTGCTTCGTGCACATGATGCAGGCAAGGATCAGACTTATTTCCTTGCGGGCTTGACTTCGGAACAGCTGAAGCGCGCCTTGTTCCCTATCGGAGATATGGACAAAAAGGCGGTTCGTGCAATCGCTCAGGAAAACGGTCTTGTAACCGCAAAGAAAAAGGACTCGACAGGAATCTGTTTCATAGGCGAACGGAATTTTAAGCAATTCCTGATGCAGTTTTTACCGGCACGGCGCGGCGACACTGTTGATCTCAGCGGTCGTGTAATAGGCAAACACGATGGTTCGATGTATTACACGCTCGGTCAGCGTCGCGGACTGGGTATAGGCGGAATGAATGAGGGCACCGGCGAGAGCTGGTTTGTTGTGGGAAAGGATTTAAAGCGCAACAGACTTGTTGTTCAGCAGGGAGAGCATGAGGAGCTTTTTTCAACGGCATTAACAGCCGATAAACTCAGCTTTATTTCAGGCTGCGCTCCGGCAAAACAGTTCCGCTGCACTGCTAAATTCCGTTATCGTCAACCGGACAGAGGGGTCACGGTCACAATGCACGGCGATGGTGCAACCATTGACTTTGATTCGCCGGAACGTGCAGTAACACCGGGGCAGTGGGTCGTGCTTTATGACGGCGATGTATGCCTCGGGGGAGGCCCGATTGATGAAGTTGCGCCGCTTAAAGCATTGCCGAAGATTTTTACCGATTAGCAGTCAAACGGCTCATTGCACGGCATTAAAAAGACATCGGAGGTATTGAAATGAAGAATATCGAAAAATATATTGACCACACATTGCTTAAACCTGATGCAACGGAAGCTGCAATCGGAAAAGTATGCGCAGAAGCCATTGAACATGGTTTTAAAAGCGTTTGCGTAAACCCCGCACGGATTGCCTTTGCCGCAAAGCAGCTTGAAGGAACCGGTGTTCTGCCCTGTTGCGTTGTCGGTTTTCCGCTGGGTGCAACGTTTTCAAGAGTGAAAGCCTTTGAAGCTGAAACCGCGATTGCAAACGGCGCGAAGGAAGTCGATATGGTAATTAATATCGGTGCTGCCAAGGATGGCAATTGGGAACTTGTTGAAAGCGACATTGCCGCTGTTGTTGCCGCTGCAAAGGGAAAAGCCGCTGTCAAGGTTATTATTGAAACCTGCCTTTTGACTGATGAGGAAAAAGAAAAGGCCTGCCGATGCGCAATGGCTGCCGGCGCGGACTTTGTGAAAACTTCAACAGGTTTTTCAACCGGAGGCGCAACGGAGCATGATGTTGCCCTGATGCGCAGCGTGGTCGGAGATAAGCTTGGCGTCAAGGCTTCCGGAGGTGTGCGCACTCCCGAGGATGCGGAAAAGTTTATTGCCGCAGGCGCAACCCGACTCGGAACAAGCAACGGTGTTAAACTTTTGGGATGAAGGCACGGAGCGGATGCCGCGATTTATATGTCTGACTTTTGCAATAAATTGACGTATCGCTATCTTACAGAAGCTGAATTGCCGCAGGCAAAAAAACTTTGGGCAATATGCTTCCCCGAAGATGACGAGGAGTTCATTGATTACTACTTTGCCGAACGTACTGCCGCCAATTGTGTTTTCGGCGCGTTTGATAATGCAAATTTAGTAAGTATGCTCTGCCGTGACAGCCGCATGATGTTTGCAAACGGAAAGCTTGTTCCCGTTTGTTTTGTTTCCGGAGTAAGCACGGATCCGGCTTATCGAAACCGCGGTATTGTTCGCACACTGATGAGCAAGCTTGATGCGGACTTGATTTGTGAGGGATTTGCGGCCGCACTGCTTCAGCCCTTTGATTTTGATTTCTACAAGAAACTGGGGTACGAAGTGTTCTCAAAACGCAGAACATCCGTTATTAATGAAAAAGCAATCGAACAAGCTTATTCCGAACTTAAGCTGACAGGCAGCGAGCAAAACAAAAGCATTTCATTTACCCGTCCTGATGCGGCGCTGATAAACACCGTTTATAATACGTATTTCGGACAGCGAAACGGCGTTTTGCAGCGCAGCATCGAACGGTGTGAAGCACTTGCACATGAATTCATGCTTTCGGGAGCATGCAGCCTTTGTGCGGGCAGAGCTTATGCGTTTTGGTATCCAAAAGAAGGAGAACTTACTTTAAACGAATTCGCTTTCGAAAACGCGCATGACGCCCTTCTTCTGCTTAAGAGAATAGCCGAAAGACACTCCGAATTCTTTGTTGAGCTCCCGTGTGACCGCAGCATACCCGGAATTCCGTGCAGTGCAGAGGCTGAACCGCTCAGCATGATAAAGGTTCTCCGTGATGACTGCAATTGGCTGAGAAAGCTTCAACCGGAGCCTTTTGATGTTTGTGCGTACTGACCGGCAGCTTTTCTATAAGCACATCACTGTTTAGAAACGCAGTAAGGATGATTCTGCGTTCACAGTTTAATCGAGAACGGATGAAAGAAACCGGACCCCGTCTTTTTTGACATGCGGAAGGTGTTAGTTATCCGTTTTTTGCTTTTAAAAGAAATACTTTTTGCCACAGCAGTTTGCAATAAGCGTTCGGCAGAGACATTAAAAATGCCTCAAAACCCTGCTTACGGCAAACAAGCCTTCAGCTTTGGTTAAGAGGCAAAAGCCTTATCGAGTTATGCGAAATCGAACATCCGACCGATTAGTTTTGTTCTTTCATGTCCGCTGTGCTTTTTCTGCGGTTCAAAAGCATTGCAAGAGAACATGCAATGATGGATATCCCGCAAAAAGCAAAACACCAACCGATTCCGATTTTTGTCAATACCGAAGCGGCAAAGAATGAAACCACCTGAACGAGATTTACACCGATGTTCATCATGGAAAGTGATGCGGCACGGTTGTCTTTCAGTTCAAGCTGATCAATGATTTTGTTTTCAAGTTCTCCGATAAAATATTCCGGAATGCTGAGCATTAACGGGATCAGGAGCATCGCCGAGATCACAAGAACAACGGAGGACAATGCTCCGAAAATCGCGAATGCAGCACCGCAGATAATGCCGGAAAGAACTGTCAGATGCAGCCTTGACAGCTTTGCACCGGGGCGAACGGCTCGGTTGATAATCGGTTCGGCCAGCATTTGAATTGCGGAATATGCAATGATGATTGCTGAGAGCCATTCGACGGGAACATTGCTTTTGATAAGCTTGTCGGCGTAGAAAAAGTTCACCAGGAGCCATGCGATGCCGAACAGTGAGAGCATGCACGAGAACAGTAAAGCATGCTTGTTCTTGAAAATCGCAGCAATGCTTTTTGTAAACGGCAAAGGCTTTTCTGTATCTGCCGCGGCATGTTCGCCGGTATTGCGTGTTTTTTGCGGTTCACGCTTTATAAAGAAGGAAAGCGTGAAGCAGATTGCACCCGAAATTACGGTTGCAGCCAACAAACCTTGCAATCCCAAACTGTCGTATATGAGAACATAGGACAGAGTGCTGATAATAAAGCCCGCAGTCGAAAAATTACCTGCACGAGTGCTTTTTGCAAGATAACCTTCTTCGCCGTGCAGCTCGTAAAGATATGCGCTGCTTGTTCCGGAAGCAAAACAAAAGGCCGCACCTTCAACAACAGCTTCAACAACAAAAAGAAGAAGTGAGCGCGACAGGAATGCAGCAAAAAGCAGCGCTCTTGCGATAAGGAGCAGAGCTTGATACAAAATCAACGAATTTTTATATCCGATTTTGTCGGTTATGTGTCCGAACGGAACTTCGCCCAATGCCGTTATGCATGACAGCAAAGCTTGAAGCAGGAAAAACTCAGATTCGCTTACTCCTGCCTGTGTTCTGACAAGAAGTGCGACGGGTGCAAAAAACACAAGGCCTCCAAACAGGCAGACCATATCATAGCAATCTGCGAATTTGTGCCGATGATTCATTTTTTTATTCATAATAAAGCCGAAAACTCTGTTTCGGACCGTCCTTTCTGTATATTTATTTGATTTGGTTACAAACAAATCAAATAAATATTAAGACGGCATTTTTGCACACTTCATCGAATACACGACCACAAGATATTTGAACGGGTTGAAGTATAATCCCGCTTGCGCTTGATGTCAAGCTTTTTTTGAAAAAGGAAAACCGCATTGAAAACCATGCTGCATTGCAGCGCGTATATCGGTGAGACATAAGCAAATACTATATGTGAGCATCCGCAGGCTGCTCAAAATTCGTGCGCAATAAAGAGCACAGGAAGGGAGTAAAAGCAAAATGGATACGTTGTCATTGATTTTGATTGTCATCGGCGCGCTGAACTGGGGACTTGTCGGTATTTTTCAATTCGACCTTGTTGCTGCAATATTCGGCGGCATGAGCGGCGTTGTTTCAAGAATCATTTACACGCTGGTCGGGCTTGCCGGAATCTGGGGCATAACCATGTTGTTCCGCAAGCGCAGCCGTCCCGCATTCATGCAGGATGACGGCGACGCGTAATATGCAGCCGTTAAAACAGTGAATGCATAACCGATTATACTATCTCAAGTGAGAAAGGCGGAGAGTGTTCAGTATGAACCGCTCCGCTTTTTGTTATGCTGCGAATGATGATTTAGTTCCGATGCGGCAAGTTTCCCGCCGTTTCATCGAGCGGCAGTGCCGTGCCGGATATTTCCTTCAGATAGGGCAGGACAAGAATCACTGCAACGACAAGGGCAATAAAATCCGAAACCGGAATTGCAACCGCAATGCCGTCGACACCCCAAATCGAATTGAACAGAATCATAAGCGGAATGTCGATTATTCCCTTGCGCAGCAGGGAAAGAATAATTGGCTGAACCTTTTTTCCGGTTGCCTGAAACAAGGTTATCACAAAGAAATTGAGAGTTGTTGTCAGGCAAGTAAAACAGATAATCTTCAGGAAAACACATCCGTGATGAACGGTGGCAGCGTTATCAATGAAGCATTTTGTTATTGCATTTGCTCCGAAAAACAGCAGCGCGGTGCCCGCAGCCGAGACGACAAGACAGTCGATGAGCAACGCGCGCAGAGCAGATTTCATCCTTGTGCGATTCCCGGAAGAAAAGTTATATCCGATGAGCGGGAGTGCACCTTGGGACATGCCTTGACCCATTGCAAACGCAAGCATATCGATTTTTTTGGCAATGCCCATTCCCGCAACAGCCTCTGTGGAATATGCGGCAATGATTCGGTTGAGGGCTGTGTTCGAAACCGTTGCCATCATTGAAATCATAAAGCTCGGCAGGCCGACGGAAAGCACATCCGCCGGAATGTGCTGCGTTAAGGTATAGCATTTGGGTGAAAGGCGAATTGAGAGTACATCGCCTTTTTTATAAATAAAGAAAATAAAATAGATGGATGCAGCCGTATTCGAAAGCATGGTTGCAATTGCCGCGCCTTGAATTTCCATGTCAAAAACAAAGATAAATAACGGGTCGAGCAAAATGTTCAGAATACCTCCGAAAGCAACCCCGAGGCTTGCCTGTTTCGAATAACCTTCCGAACGGATGAGGTGCGCAAGTGCGGGGTTCAGAACCGTGGGCACTGCACCGATGCATATTGTCCAAAAGATATAGTCAGAACAGTAATTCCATGTTTTTGAATCAGCTCCGATTACGGGCAGCAAACAGGGACGAAGAAAGAGTATTGCAATTCCGTAGAGCATAGCGGCACCTGCCGCCGTCCAAATGCAGAATGAAGAGCATGATGCAGCTTTTTTTCTGTTTCCAATGCCGAGACTGCGTGAAATCAGGCTTGCGCCGCCGATGCCGAAAAGGTTTGCAAACGCGGTCATGAATATAAACAGCGGCATGGATATCGTTGCTGCCGCAACCTGATTAGGATCGTTCATCTGGCCAATGAAAAATGTATCCGCCATGTTGTAAACTACGGTTATAATCTGACTTATAACTGTCGGAACGGCAAGCGAAATGACAGCTTTGTTGACAGGCATTGCTGTGAAAAGATACTCTTTTTCGGCAGACGATGCTGCCGCATTAACTGAAGATGAATCCATTTCGGTTATTAAAACACTCCTCATCATTTAATCTTGCGCCGATAGAGAGATTCTGCTGAAGAATCCGCTTTTTGCGAAAATCCCGAGCCGCAGCTCAGATAAATCGAACGCTCAGCTGATTTACGGTATTTTTGCCGGTCGGACACGCAACATGATTTTATGCCGCCGGTTTACCGTTGTCAAGCAGAAAAAGGTATATTTACGCCGTAATATTATCCGCTCGGTTCAAAAAAGCAGAACCTGTATAGACTTCGGAATGGCGCGTGGGGGCTTTGCTTCGGGTCTTACTGCCGAATCCATGCAATTTATATCGAAACAAGGCGGATTGGGTCTGTACAAAAAGCTTTTTAAATGGTATAATTGCTTCATATGTCCGAAGGGAAATGATATGTGCATTTGTACTGCATATCGGATTCCGAAAAACGAATTAAATTGAAAGGAATTCTTCTGTTCTCTGCGCTGTGAACGGAAGTGAAAATCAAATACAAATCCAATGAAGCGTTTTTTTTGTATCTTTCTTAGCTTTGCAATGATTATCTCAGCTGTTTTTGCTTTGCCGATGTTTTCGGCTGCAGCATCAACAGATGAGCCGACGGCAACGGATGTACCGACAGCAACAATCGCACCGACACCGACGTCGGAACCCTCCGCAACAGATGAACCCGAGGCAACTCCGGTTCCTGTCACCGTGGAGGATGCTTTTGCGGATGTGTCAACGCCCTACATTGCGCTTATGGAAGCCGAAACAGGTGCCTTGTTGTATCAGCGGGATGCCTATTCGCGTGCTTTCCCCGCAAGCACAACAAAAGTTATGACCGCGATTGTTGCGCTTGAAAACATCAAAGACATGAACCGTGTTGTTACACTCGGCTGGCGTCCGGTTTCGGGCTTTGGCCCAACAAGCTCCTTAATGGGACTTAAAGCGAATGAAACCATTCCGCTTATGGATATTCTTTACGGCTTGATGATGCGTTCGGGCAATGATGCCGCAAAAGCGCTTGCAATGGAGACTTCATATGAGGTTTTCGGGCAGGATACCGAACCGTCTGAATTGATTCCGAAATTCGTTGACCTTATGAATCAAAAGGCAGCGGAACTCGGCATGAATTCAACGCATTTTGTTACTGTTGACGGCCGCCATGATGATAATCATTACACAACGGCATATGACTTTGCGGTATTGATGCGTTATGCACTGCAAAACCCTGTTTTTGCAAAGGTAATTGCCACGGCCGAGTACGATGTTGCTCCCACGAACCAACATCCGCAGGGGATGCACTTTGAAAACTCTAACAGACTGATTTCAAATAAAACAGGCGATGATCAGAGTTTTCTTTATCAATACTGCATCGGCGGCAAAACAGGCGAGACCAACTATGCGGGTTATTGCCTTATCAGTGCATGCCGAAAGGATGACATTACTCTGATTGCCGTCCAATTTGGTGACAGCAACAACAGCACAAGCAAATTTTATCGTTACGAAGTTGCAAAAAAACTTTATGATTGGGGATATGAGAATTATTGTGCAGTGCCCGTAACGGAATTCGGGCTGCAATCAGAGTTCGAAATTCAAACGGCCGGTTTTTCACCGTTTGACTCGGACTACGGCAAATTGAAAGCAACAGCTGATCTCAGCGGTTTAATGATTAAAGGCTCCAAACAGTACCTTGACGCAATAAAAAGAGATCCGTCCGGCGTTATTGTCAAAATAAACACCGATAAGGCTGTTGCTCCGATTAAAGCAGGCGATGTTGTGGGATCGGTTGAATACCTTTTTTACGCACAGAATCCAATAAAGGTTGATCTTGTTGCAATGCGTGATGTTGCAGCTTCATCGGAAACAACAATTGAACCGCATGTCACGGCGTTTATTTCATCAACACCTCCGCCGGGAAGCGGCAAAAACTGCAATCTCAGTTTTCAGCGCACGCCGGGCAGCGATCAATACAGTGTTTGGGTTTATTACGATCACACATTATACACAATGAATAGCATTGAGTGGCATTATCTGTACTGTGACAATGGGGTTTTTCGTGCTGCAGCAACTGCGGACACAACTTCGCGCATCGATCTTTACCGTCGTTTTTACGACAGCAACGGTTCTGCTTATTATGTATTAACTGATTTTGTAACGGATGGTGCATCATATGTTGTTGTTTCGGACGGCATGGCCCTTTGTTCGGACAGCCGCGACGGAACGCGCTCGGCTGTTGCTGTTCAAATCGGTGCAAATGACACGATAACAGCCGGTGTTACAGACAAGATGGTCTGGCAGTTTAACAGTCAAAGCAACGGATATTACATAAGCAACGGTTCGAAATATCTGTCCCGTAAGGCAGGCAGCGGTGTCATTTTCTGGATTCTTGTGTTCGTCCTGCTGCTTGTGATAATAATCTTCATCCGCATTCTTGTGCAGCGTATAGGCGGAGGACGTCGCGGCAGGCGTCGCAGAGCTTCGACGTTCCGGTCCACAGGCGGACGACGCAGAAGGCGCAGGACGTGATGATAATTTAAGCAATCCGAATGATTTATTACAGCAAAGGAATTCGGAAATCACATTGATTTTTCAAAAGCCGACCCGGGAAAATCCCGTGTCGGCTTTAATTGTTGAATAAAATAACGGCTTTTAAACGGTTTCGGGTATCGGCAAAGTTGAAAGCTCCGTCCACGCCGGGCGGAACCCGCTTGCGGCAGCATTTCTGACGGACGGAATATTTGCCCATGAAGCGCAATAGAACGGTATCTTTCCGCATTTGAATATTTCGCCCGAAAGCCGGCTTGTTAATGCGGGGGCAAGTTTCAATCCGCGATATTCGGGAAGAATATCAATACCTATTTGCCACATGTCTTCACAATCCATGGAACAGGCTGCTAAACCGATAAGCTTTGGCTCACCGGTTGTTTTATCGCAGGTATTCAAATCATACGCGGCCATGCCGAGAATATCAAGTTCTTTGCGTTCGCTGCAAAGAGCATGACTCCATTGGGGGAGATACAAAGAAGCAAAATCCGCTTGTCCGAGCCGACGCAATTCAAATTTGTCATCAACTGGCAAAAAAGCTTGCATTTTGGAAACATCGGGCAGGAAATACTCGCTCATGTATCCGACCTTTAATCCGGCAGAGGCAAGGATTTCGTTCAGTTCAAAAACGGCGGGGCTTGTAAGGCAACGATAGAACTTATGCCCGTCGAGGTATTGTCTGAGCTCGTTATGCAGCACTTTTTCCGCACAAGCTACAACGTTTTTTCCGTATGAAACGAGCGAGCAGCGGAACGGCACGTCGAGGTATTTTCTTGCGGAAGTTGATGCGCAGGGCAGGGTTATAATGCTCTGCTGCTGCATAAAAGCATCGATAGCGCAATTGTACTCAATTGCAGATTGCTGCATGGCAATATGCAGAATGCTGTCGTTGGTAAACATGAGGTTCCTTTCCAAACTCGGGAATACCGATTGGGCATTCCCGATGGGTAGTATTTTATAATTTCAGTTACCTGTTATTCAGCGGCACCTTGACCATTCGATAGCGGTTGTTTTCTTTTATGAGGCCACATTCGAAAGCGGCTATCAGCATTTCCAACTGTCGAATCTGTTCGCGAAGTTCAACACCTTTGTCACAGTCGCTGACACGCATTTGACCCTTTGTTGCAAGGATGTTTTCAACCTCGGTGGTTGAGTGGATATCCATGTTTTCACGAATGGCTTTTTCAAAGCTTACAAAGGGTTCGTGCGCAACGATATACAGCCCGCGTGAATCATAAACGAGGGTGTAGCCGGCGATACCTGTGGTTTTTTGATAGTACTTTGAGAAGCCGCCGTCAATGACGATAAGGCTTCCGCCCGCTTTAATCGGATTCTCGCCGTTGATTTTTTCAACCGGAATATGTCCGTTGACAATTACGGCACGATCCGTATCCGTGATGCCGAACTCGTTAAGAATTCGAATTGCAAGATCCTTAGTGTCCTGATATTTGTAGTAAGCATTGCGCTTTTCTTTGTGGGACTTACTGTCATCGATCTCAACGCGTTCGAAAGTTGTCATTTTGTTTTTGCCGAACAGCGGGGAATCGGGTCCGCACCAGAGATACCACATCAGATCAAGCTCATGGGTTTTCCGCATTGAAGGTTCGGCAAAGTAAAGCCGCTTTACCTCAGCATCAATATAATCGAACATCTGCTTGCCGCTGCGGGGAACGCCGTCGCCGAAATCGACAGCTTTAAAACTGCCGTCCTCATTAAGCGGAACAAGTGCGTGGAACATCAGGTTGTTGTTCTCAATGCGATAGAGTTCGCCTTTGTCGATAAAGAACTTGATGTGTTTTTGCAGGGTCGGACTGTTGAGGAAAGAATCGCGCAGCTCGTTGATTATGGTTTCCTCTTCATCGGACAGGGTATACGGATCATCCGGGTTGATCGTCGGGAAATCTGCATCCTTGATGGGATAGGTGATGCCGTCAATCGTGACTGTGCTGTTCACTCTGTCGATCGTGTCCAAAAACAGGCGATGGTCAAGCTTGTAGTTCGGGTTTCGCATTATGAGCTGCCCCTCGAGTTTATGCATGATAACGGAAATCGCCTTATGCAGCTTTGCGCGGATATTGACTTCGGGATTATCGTAGTATGCTTCCGATGAAGTCTTGCGCGGACGAAAATGCAGCGCGCTCTTATATGTGCTTTGTGCAAACATCAGCAGGTGACGCAGATTGATTCCGTAGACGTTCTCGATAAGGTCCAGATTGCCGTGGCGGAAACTGTTCGTCAACACGCCGGTGATACAGGTTTTTTCGCCGAGCGCAGCACCCATCCAAAGGATATCATGGTTACCCCACTGAATATCAACGGACGGATGCTTTAAAAGCAGGTCGAGGATACGATGAGGTTCTGTTCCGCGGTCGTAAATATCTCCCACTATATGAAGTTTATCTACAGCAAGCTTTTTGATGGCATCAGTAAGAGCAACAATTACGCGCTCAGCGTAATCATGGCGGATGATGGAGTCAAAAATCTCGTCGTAGTAGCCGTCAAGATCGTGGAAATTTACGCGGGCAGTGAGGAGTTCTTCGATGATATAAGAAAATCGGGGGTCAAGCGTTTTACGCAGCCTCGAACGGGTGTACTTGCTGCTGATTTTGCGCCCGAGAACGATGAGGTTGCGCAGCGTTGCCCTGTACCATGCATCGGTGTCCTCAACGTTTTCGAGTTCAAGCTTAATTTTCTGTTTAGGATAATACACAATCGTAGCAAGGGTTTCACGCTCGTCATAGCTGAGCCTGTCAACAAAAAGTCGTTCGATTTCACGGCGAATAACGCCCGATGCATTGTTCAAAATATGTTCGAATGCATCACCCTGACCATGAAGATCACTCATGAAATGCTCCGTCGGTTTCGGCAGCGCAAGAATTGAGCTCAGGTTAACGATCTCGGTCATTGCGTATTCGACTGTCGGGAAAGTTTTTGCAAGTTGGGTAAGGAAAAGATAGTTTTCATTGAGTTCTTTTTCGGTGAATGCCGTGTTCATGAATACCTCCGATATTAAATATTCCTCATCAACGTTATGCACACAAAAAACAGACAGAAGCTGTCTGTGTGCTTCTTTAGGCAAGTATAACATCTTCTTTGATTTTAATCAACCCCCGAACATTCATTTCACGCCGAGGAGGGATTGCTTTTTTCATGTCGATATTACAGTTGCAGAACAACTGCCGGAACTTAAAAAACCCGTCTGCCCCATGCCAAATGGGTATTGAACCAATTGCCTGCATTGGAAATCACAACCGAACCCGCTGTTGCGGAAGCATGGAGAAAACTGTTGTTTCCGAGATAAACGCCTACATGCGAAATTCGGGAATAAGCATCATCATAAAAGAAAACGAGATCTCCGCGAATAAGGTTTTCTTTGCCGTCGATTCGCTGCCATCCGGCATAGTTTGAATAACCGGCGGCGTTAAGTCTGCCTATGTTCAGTCCTGCCTGACGCAGACAGTAGTAAACAAGCCCGGAACAGTCAAACGAATCAGGACCTGAGCTGCCGAACACATACGGCTTGCCGAGTTGCGAATACAACGCATTTATAAATTGTTCAAGCCCTTGTGACGGTGCGGGCGCTGTTGTCGTGGTCGGTGCAGGCGACGGTGTCGGACTTGGTGTCGGCGTCGGCTTTGGCGTCGGTGTGGGTCTCGGCGACGGTGTCGGCGTTGTGGTCGGTGCGGCAGACGCAGTTGCAATTGCAGTTGGTTTCGGCGACGGCGTTGATGTCGGCGCGGGCGGCAGTGTGGGTGTCGGAGAAGCAGCAGGCGTCGGCAATGATGACGTCACCGGGGAGGGAGCGGGGGAAACGGTATAATACGGCTCACCGGTCTCGAAAGGAAGATTGCCGTCATCCACGGCATAAGCGGAAAAAATCAGATTAAAAGCTTCGGTGTCCACAACGCTGCTTTCGGGCAGGTTGTTGCTCAGCCGAAATTGCTCAACAGCAGTCCGCGTTGCCGTTCCGAAATAACCGTTGGTTTTTTCGGAGTAGTATCCGAGCTGCATCAAGCGTTCCTGAAGCATTCGAACATCGTTTCCGACGTTGCCGTATTCAATAACATATTCGGCAGGTGCATCCGAATACAGCAGACGGAGAAGAGTCTCATCTGCCTCACCGCTTTGTGCCAAATGATTCGCACGCTGGAAAAGTTTAACGGCTTGTTCGAGCGGTTTGTTAAAAACATCCGAAGGTTCATCGGAAGGCAGATACCCAAGCAGCATAAGTCTTTGCTGCATATCGCTTACATGTTTGTCACAATCTCCGAGTTTGTATACCTTGCCCGGAACTATTTCATATTTGCTTAGATACACCGAACCCGCATTGTTTGGTGCAGGCGTTGCAGGCATCGTATCGAAAAACGAAAGGTCATTGTCGGGACTTGCAGCCGCGTTCGGCAAAGCCGAAATATCAATATTCCGATAGTTTGTATTTATAAAAATAAATGAAAACAGTATTAAAAACAGAACAAGCAGTGCGGGAAGGCGCACCGACCGAAGGCAGCTGCCGACAGCCGCGGAAGCTTTTTTCTGCAAAGAATGATTTGAGCCCCTGTTTTTTTTCATTTCACGGATTCACCCCGAATCTTTTGTTTGACTGTTTCTATTATACAACAAAACAAGACTTTTTTCCATGAGAAATCCGAGCCTGCGCAAAGGAAGCAGAATAATGCTCTTTTCGTTAAAGTCGGAATTAACGGTCACATAAATCTTTAAAAGCATTTATCTCTTAAATATATACGTACTTTGACTGTAATGCGTTCGATATTCAAATAAATATATCGCAAATTCGGTTGTAAAGGCGCGAAAACGGCTGTATAATTATAATTGCCGCAGAATGCGACGTAAAAACATGACACGGAGACACGAAAGCATGAGTACTAACTTTGACAGGCTTACAGTAAACACAATCCGCACTCTCGTTGCAGATGCTGTTCAAAAAGCGAACAGCGGACATCCGGGACTTGCTATCGGTGCAGCACCGATGGCTCTTTCCGTTTTCAAGCAAATGCGGCACAACCCCGCAAATCCTTCATGGCGCGGCCGTGACAGATTTGTTTTGAGCGCAGGTCATGCATCCATGCTTGAGTATTCGCTTCTTCACCTTTTCGGCTATGATGTATCAATTGACGACATCAAGAATTTCCGTCAGCTCGGCAGCAAAACGGCAGGGCATCCCGAGTACGGCAACATTGCGGGAATCGAAGCCACAACCGGCCCGCTCGGACAGGGATTTGCAATGGCTGTCGGCATGGCGATGGCAGAGAAGCATCTCGCTTCGGTATTCAACCGCGATGAATTCCGTGTATATGACAATAACACATACGTGCTCATGGGTGACGGCTGCATGATGGAAGGCGTTGCTTCGGAAGCAGCATCTCTTGCGGGCACGCTGGAGCTTGGCAAGCTGATTGCGCTTTATGACAGCAACAGGATAACTATTGAAGGCAGCACGGACATTACTTTCTGCGAAGACGTCCGTAAACGTTTTGAGAGCTACGGTTGGCAGGTAATCAGCGTTGATGACGGTGAAAACATGACGCTTATCGCCGATGCTCTTGAAAGCGCGAAGAATGAAAACAAAAAACCCTCGCTCATCATTGTCAGGACGAACATTGCACAGGGCACACCCAAGCAGGGAAGTGCCTCTTCTCACGGTTCACCTTTGGGCGAAGAGAATATTTCCGAATGGAAAAAATCCATCGGTTGGGATTATGAACCTTTCACCGTGCCTGCCGAGGTTTATGACTATCTTGCCGACTTTGCGGCAAATAATCGCGAGCGTGAGAATGCCTACGATTCGATGATTGCAGAATATGAGCGTCGTTATCCGGAACTCTATGCCGAGCTGCTCCGCTGGAACTCCGCAGAATTGCCGGAAGAACTCTATAACGATGATAGCATTTTCGAGTTCGAAAACAAAAAAACAGCGACACGGTCCTGCTCCGGTACTGTGCTCAACAGACTTGTGAAGTATTTCCCGTCCATGTTCGGCGGCAGTGCGGATCTTGCACCGTCCAACAATACAGAACTGAAAGGATTCGAGTTTTTCGGCAGAGAAACACCGCAGGGAAAGAATATCCACTTTGGTGTTCGTGAATTTGCTATGGCAGCAATCTGCAACGGCATTTCGCTTTACGGCGGTTTGTTGCCGTTCTGCGCAACCTTCCTTGTTTTTTCCGATTACCTTAAGCCCGCAGTGCGTCTTTCCGCACTGATGAAGCAGCGTGTGCTTTACATTATGACACATGACAGCATAGGCGTCGGAGAAGACGGTCCCACACATCAACCGATAGAACAGCTGGATATGTTCCGCGCAGAACCGAACACATATGTTTTCCGTCCTGCGGACGGCAGAGAGACCGCGGCAGCATACCTCAGTGCGCTCAGGTTGGCGGCTCCCTCCGTTATTGCGCTTTCCCGCCAGAATTTGCCTCAACTCGATGGTTCCGGCAAATCGGCAATGAAGGGCGGCTATGTAATCTGTCACGAATATGCAGAAAAGAATCTTGATGCAATTCTGATTGCTTCCGGCAGCGAAGTTGATACTGCGCTTGAAGCAAAAAAACTGCTTGAAGCAGAAGGGAAGAATGTACGCGTTGTTTCGATGCCCTGCATGGAGCTGTTTTTTGAACAGGATGAAGCCTATCGTGAAACAGTACTCCCCAAAGCAGTACGTTCAAGAGTTGCGGTTGAAGCACTCGGCGGCATGAGCATGTACAAGCTTGTCGGTTTGGATGGAGGAATTGTTTCAATGGAAGGCTTTGGAGCTTCTGCTCCCGGCGATGTTCTGTTCAAGCATTTCGGATTTACGGCTGCCAATGTTGCAGCTAAAGTTGAATCGGTTATTGCTGCAAACAAATGCTGAGAATTGATTTACGGATGCAAATGATTTCAGCAGATTGACTCGCTGCTCGCCCGTACGGACGACACGCGATGTTCGCAGGGCAATATTGTCGTGCATATGGGCGACACCATCGTAATTGCATACAGAACTCGTTCGTCAACCGGCGGACGAGTTTTTGTTCCGATCGAATTGCTGAATGACGCTGTTGTCCGTATGGGCGACTTTGCCGGCATTTTCAACAGTGTTCGTTGAATACGGCGGACAGTTATTGTGAAAGGAGTTTAAATTGAAAGAAAAATCATCATTCATTAAACGTTTTGTGGGCAACAAAGCATTCTATGCCGCAGTTCTTGCGATTGCTCTGCCGGTAATGGCGCAGAACGGAATCACCCAATTTGTAGGCGTGCTGGACAACTTAATGGTCGGAAGAATAGGCACGGAGCAAATGAGCGGTGTTGCGATTGCCAATCAATTGATATTCGTTTTTAATCTCTGCATATTCGGAGGTCTGTCCGGGGCAGGTATTTTCGGTGCGCAGTTCGCGGGGAAAAGAGATAATGACGGTATTCGTTATGTCTTTCGCTTCAAGCTCATTGTCTGCATCATCGTTTGCTGTTTGTCCGTTGCTCTGCTGAGCTTCTTGGATGCACCGCTGATAAATCTGTTTTTACACGAGGGCAGCGAGGAAGGCGATCTGGCTCTGACGCTCGCAAGCGGAAGAACATATATCAGAGTTATGCTTTTCGGCCTTGTTCCGTATGCCCTTTCGCAATGTTATGCGTCAAGTTTGCGTGAAACAGGCGAAACCGTAGTTCCCATGATTGGCAGCGGTGCGGCTGTGCTTGTAAACCTTGTGTTTAACTGGCTTCTGATTTTCGGAAAGCTGGGTTTCCCGAAGCTTGGTGTTGAGGGTGCGGCAATTGCAACCGTGCTTTCGCGCTTTGTCGAGCTTGCAATTATGATGCTTTGGGCGCATACACACACTGCCCGATTCCCGTTTTTCAAGGGCGTGTATCGGTCTTTGTATTTGCCGAAACGACTTGCAAAAGACATAGTTTTTAAAGGAACTCCTCTGCTTGCAAACGAGGCTTTGTGGTCGGCAGGTGTTTCGGTAATGAACCAGCGTTATTCCGTTCGCGGACTTGCGGCGGTTGCAGCAGTCAACATAACTTCAACGGTTTCAAACCTTTTTAATGTAGTATTTATGTCAATCGGCAGCTCCATCGGAATCATCGTCGGCAACCTGCTTGGAGCGAATAAGCTGGAAGAAGCCAAGGATACGGATCGGAAGATTATTGCGCTGAGTGTTGTGAGCTGTTTTGTTTTCGGCGGATTGCTCGCACTGGCATCGCGGTTTATACCCGAACTCTATAACACAACACATGAAGTAAAGCAGCTTTCAACGTCATTCCTTCTCGTATCAGCCTGCATCATGCCTTTCAGCGCATTCACGCACGCATGTTATTTCACTCTGCGTTCAGGCGGACAAACAAAGATTACACTGTTGTTTGACAGCTGTTATATGTGGTGCATAAGCATACCGGTGGCTTACGTGCTCAGCCGCTTCACGGATTTGCCCGTGCTTGCTCTTTTTGCAATCTGCAACGGATTGGAATTGATAAAATGTGTATTCGGCTATATTCTGCTGAAAAGCGGGAAATGGGTCACCAATATCGTTCAGGACGAGTTGAAACAGGAAGCTGAAAAATAATCTAAAAAAAACGCATATTCCCTTGCGTCCCGGCGAAAAAAATGATAGAATTTATTTCGGTACATTTGCATGCGCTTCATGTGCAAAAAAAAGAGCAAGGGAAACGAACTTAAATGCTTATTTGTTCAACAAATGCAGGCTCATCGGAAAATCGCAGCCTGCTGAAAGAGCTGTATGATAAATACGGCAGAACTGTGCTTGGGATTTGCTACGATATTTTGCGCAGCAGACATGATTCCGAGCTTGCAGTACAGGAAACTTTCCGCTTCATATACCGCACGGCGGATTCCTTGTGCCGCATTGATTCAGACGAAGTTTTACGGAGCTATATTGCCGTTTGCGCAAAGCATTGCGCAGCCAACATCGCAGAAAGATATAATGACGGCAGCACAACACACACCGACAGCATGAATGCAGTGAACGATCTTGGAGTTTTGAGTGCATCGGAACTTGACTTTGATGAGTTTTCGGTCGACAGGGCAGCGGCTGCGGTATCAAAACTCGATGATTCACAACGTGAGATCCTTTTTTTGAGGTATTGCTGTGAATTGCCTGTTCAGGATACAGCCGAATTGTTCCGGGTGACTCAACCCGAGATGTCGGCAAAAATCCGTTATGCACTTGCCGCACTCAGATATGCAATCAACAATGACGGAGGTTCCGACAAATGAAAGAACAAGACAAAACATTGAAACAGGCTTTGCAAAAAGCTGCAAGCGAAGGTGCAATAGCCGAAGATCCTTCGGTTGAGATAACACCTTCCGCCGAGTTGGACAAAAAAATGAACGCATTTTTCGATTCCGTCGAAAGCCGAAATGCCGAATCGACCGAACAGCAGTATACATCCGACAAATCCGGAACTGTCGGAAATAACTACAGTGACGTGCTTTTTGATGCATTCGAAAGCGACATCGCGGATTATGATCGCGACTATGATGATCCCGACACCGTTGAATCCAAAAATCAGGGGGATTCAAATGCAGTCGGTTTCGGCGGAAAAATCCGCAGCCTGTTCGTTCCGTTTTCGCGTCGAACTGTCGGCGTGATTCTGTTTGCAATAGCAGGTGTTCTGCTTGTTGTAAGTCTTGTTTCAATGGCCAAAACAGCTGCTGTAAATAAAAAACATGATTCGAACCCGACACCGAGCGAGCAGCCGACCTTGAGCGGTACCGCTATTCCGGAAGGCGGCACGCCGACTCCGCGGATCGACGGAAAAGACACGGATTCAACGGCTCAGCCCGGGATAACAAAAAATCCTAACGGCACACCAGGCCCCGGAGATTTCCGCACGTCCGCACCTGTTTCCGGCGCGCCTACTTCGGCACCGGTTACCGATGCACCCAAAACGCAGATACCCGCACCGGCCACAACAACGCCCGGCGGAGGCGGCAGACCGACAAATCCGCCCGCAACACCGACAACGGAACCTTCAACAGATGAACCGATCGTTCGCCCCACACCCGGAGACGAACCGACGGAACCCATAACGGATTCGCCGACCGATGAACCTGTTGTGACGGATGTGCCGACCGATGGACCCGAACCTCCGACGGAAGAACCCGCACCCGAACCGACGGAAGCTCCCACCGAACCTCCCGTGACGCCGGAAGAGCCGGGGGAATGAAATGAAAACCGACCTCGAACAACCGATCGTTATCTGTTTGACCTTTGATTGAAGGTTAATTCGCAACAGCCATTAATAGAATTTCGGAAACGATCGTAAACAACAAAAGACTGCAAAACCATGTGATGAGTTTTGCAGTCCTTTGTTCACTTATTCACCGTGATTAGTATTAACACGGTTCAAACTTTCGATGATTAACAGTTAATTGGAAGCTTTCGTGTCGCAGTACATGCAGCGATACTCGCCTTTTTCCGCATCCGTAAGCACAAAAACGTGATGAATTTCCTGTTCGGTGGTGGTAATGCAGCGCGGGTTTTTGCATTTAAGAATGTCAACGATTTTTTCGGGCAGTTCAACATTGCGTTTTTCAAGAACTCTTCCGTCACGGATTACATTTATCGTTGCCGTGGGACAAACGAAGCTCAGAACACCGAGATCGAGATCCTTGTCGGATGCAATTTTGATAATGTCTTTTGTTCCCGTGCGCGTGCTTGCAGCATTGCGTATAATCGCGACCTGACAATCAAGCTTGTCCAGATTCAACATGTTGTAAACCTGCATAGCTTTGCCGGCAGTAATGTGGTCGATAACGATACCGTTTCTGATTGCGTCAATATTCATTGTTTGCTCCTTTCAAAATTCAGTTTTCCGTTGTTTAGCCTTCAACGGTGATGTCAAGCAGTTTCATGATGAGTGCCATACGGATAAATTTGCCGTAGCGTGCCTGACGGAAATAACACGCGCGCGGGTCGTCATCAACCGCGACGGAAATCTCGTTGACACGGGGCAGGGGATGCAAAACTATAAGGTCCTGCTTCGCAAGAGCCATTTTTTCCGGCGTAAGAATGTAGCAATCCTTAAGTCGCAGGTAGTCTTCCTCATTGAAGAATCGTTCACGTTGGACTCTCGTCATATAAAGAACATCAAGCTTGTCCATAACACCGTCAAGAGTTGTGGTTTGCTCATACGGAATACCTTTGTTTTTGATATATGCATTTTTTACGTAGCTTGGAACTTTCAACTCTTCCGGAGAAATCAAGACGAACTTGATTCCCTCATAGCGGCTCATTGCAGCAATCAGTGAATGCACCGTACGTCCAAACTTCAAATCACCGCATACACCTATTGTGAGATTATCAAAATGACCCTTTTCACGCTTAATTGTCAAAAGGTCGGTGAGAGTCTGCGTCGGATGGTTGTGCCCGCCGTCACCTGCATTGATAATCGGGACGGAGGCTTTCGCTGCTGCAACAAGAGGTGCGCCTTCTTTCGGGTGACGCATTGCAATTATATCGGAATAACCGCTTACAACCGCAACGGTATCGCCGACACTTTCACCTTTTGCAGCGGAACTCGAGCTTGCTTCGGAGAAACCGAGAACCCTTCCGCCGAGTTCAAGCATTGCAGCTTCAAAGGAAAGACGGGTGCGTGTGCTGGGTTCAAAGAACAGAGTCGCAAGAGTCTTGTACTTGCAGGCTTCACGATAAAGCTCAGGGTGTTCAATGATGTTGTTTGCAACTGCAATCATTTCATCAATTTCCGCAGTGGAAAGATCGAGAATGTCGATAAGGTTTTTCATATTAGTTATTTCCTCCGTTTATCCATGAAATATCTGACGGGTTATTGCGAAAAGCAATAAGCCTTGCAATGTCCCCGGGTTTAATGATGTTTTTTTCTGCCGCAACATGAACGACAGTATCGAAATCAGTAAGGCTGATGTTTTTAACTTTTGCATCTGCAAGCCTGTCAATTGATTTTTGCATTCCGTATGTAAAAATACTGACAATGCCGAGCACCTCCGCCCCCGCTTCGCGCAAAGCTTCAACAACATCAATAACGCTGCCGCCTGTTGAAATCAGATCTTCAACCACAACAACCTTTTGTCCTGCTTCAAGCTTGCCCTCAATTTGATTACCCCTGCCGTGATCCTTGGCGGAACTGCGAACGTAGCCCATGGGCAATCCCAGAATATGCCCCGTTATTGCAGCGTGTGCAATTCCGGCCGTGCTTGTTCCCATGAGAACCTCTGCCTCGGGATAGTCGGTGCGAATTATTTCTGCAAGAGAGTTTTCAATGTTGTTTCGAACATCGGGTGCTGTTAAAGTCAATCTGTTATCGCAATAAATCGGGCTTTTAATTCCGCTTGCCCATGTGAACGGCTTGTCCGGACTCAGAAAAACTGCTCCGATCGAAAGCAGCTCGTCCGCAACTACAGCTGCAATGTTTGTGCAATCCGTTTTTTTATCCATGTGTATAAACTGTCCTTTCCTGTTAGTGTATACTGATTTTAAGAGTAATACCTGCTGAACTTATAAAGCATCAGTTCAGCCGACAAAATCGTTCAGGCAGCGTTCATATGCAGCAACCGGATCCGCTGCGGCTGTAATCGGCCGACCTACAACAATGTAATCCGATCCGAGTGCTTTGGCATCCGCGGGGGTTGCAACACGCTTTTGATCTCCGACCGCGCCATCCGCAAAGCGCACTCCGGGAGTTACTGTCAGAAAACCATTTCCGCAGACAGCGTGAATTTTTCCTGATTCAAGCGGAGAACAAACAACCCCGTCCAATCCCGCAATTTCAGCATTTTTTGCGTAACATGCCACAACTTCATCCATAGGTTTATCAATAAGCAATTCTTTTTTTAAACTGTTCGAGTCGGTTGAAGTAAGCTGAGTTACCGCAATCAAAAGCGGGCGTGTTCCGTCTTCGCGTGTCAAACCTTCTTTTGCCGCCTGCATCATTGCAATCGTGCCGCCTGCATGAACGTTGCACATGTCAATATCAAGGGCGGACAGAACACGCATTGTTTTTTTGACGGTGTTTGGAATATCGTGAAGTTTAAGATCAAGGAAAATCTTGTGTCCGCGCCGTTTAAGCTTGCGAACGATATCCGCGCCTTCGGCATAAAAGAGTTCCATACCGATTTTAATAAAAGGCTTTCTGTCCGTAAATGCGGAAAGGAAATCCAGCACTTCAGTTTTTTCTGCAAAATCGCAGGCAATGATTACGTCTTTACCCATTATGTGCTCCTCCGATGATATCTTCAAGTTTATTTATTCCGTATTTTTTCATTGTTGACGGCAGCTCACGAATTATATCGCGGCATATATAAGGTTCGATAAGGTTGGCCGCACCGATTTGAACTGTGGCGGCACCTGCAAGCATCATTTCAAGCACATCATCTGCGCTTGATACCCCGCCTATACCCATTATTGGGATTTTCACCGCTTCATAAACATCATAAACCGTTTTCAATGCAACGGGAAAAATAGCACTGCCCGAAAAACCGCCTTTTTTGTTTGCGATTACAGGTGTCCGCCTGTGCAAATCGATTCGCATCCCCATGAGTGTGTTGATAAGGCTGAGTCCGTCCGCACCGGCATCCTCGCAGGCTTTTGCAATGGACACAATATCCGTAACATTCGGACTGAGCTTAATAAATATCGGCTTTTGCACAACCGATTTGACTGCTTTTGTAACTTCGGCAGCAGCGTCGCATGTTGTTCCGAAGCTCATTCCGCCGTTGTGAACATTCGGGCAGCTGATATTGACTTCGATAATGCCGACTTGCTCACATTCGTTGAAACGTGCTGCGACTTCCGTATACTCATGGATTGAAAATCCGCTGACGTTTGCTATCACCTGTTTCGAAAAGCATCTTTTGAGCCGCGGAAGCTCGTTGTTTATTACTGCGTCAACTCCCGGATTTTGCAAGCCTATGGAGTTGATTATGCCCGCCGGACATTCTGCAATTCGTGGAGTGGGGTTGCCGAAACGCGGTTCAAGTGTTGTCCCTTTAAATGAAAACGTGCCGAGACAATTGATGTCGTAAAGCTCCGCAAACTCGTAACCGTAGCCGAATGTTCCGCTTGCGGGAATGACAGGGTTGTCAAGCAGCCAATTTCCGAGATGAACTTTGAGCGCATCACCGCTTGGAAGCTCATTCATTACAAGGGATTTGTTAAAACTTATATTCATTCCATCCTGCATTTTGCCGCTCATCACCATATTACCTCCTCGGAGACCAAAACGGGGCCGTCTTTGCAGATTCTCTTCGAACCGTATTTTGTTTTGCAGCTGCAACCCATACATGCGCCGAAGCCGCAGCCCATGCGCTCCTCAAAACTCAATTGTCCACTTGTTTCCGCAATATCAAACACTGCCTTCAGCATCGGTTCAGGACCGCACACACAGTAATCAGTGTAAGCAGTGATGCCGTCATTGCTTTCGGCATTAAAACAGCGCATTGCATCGGTAACAAACCCTTTCACTCCGCAGCTTCCGTCCGCTGTTGCAATAATGATCCTTGCTCCGATTTTTTTGAATTCATCTTCAAAGAAGCATTCGTCAACCGTGTTGAAACCCGCTATAACCATCGGTATTTTTCCTTCCGAAATCAGCTGCTTAGCAAGCAGGAACATCGGAGGGACACCTGCACCGCCGCCTATAAGGAGCGGGTGCTCGCCGCAGAGTGAAGTATCATAACCGTTTCCGAGACCGGCCAAAACATCCAGCTGTTCATTCATCGGCAGGCGGCTCATGAACTCCGTGCCTTTGCCGACAACTTTGTAAACAATCGTCAGCGTGTTTTCACTCCGGTCAATATCGCAGACGGAAATCGGACGCCGCAGGAAAAAGCCTTTAAGCTTTATGTTCACAAATTGTCCGGGTCGATTTATTGACGATACATCACCCGAAAGCACCATTTTATACGTATTACGTGCTATGCACTCGTTTGAAACGATCTGAAACAGTGATTGAATCATGTTCAAGTTCCTTTCCTATATTCAGTGTTCATTAATCGTATTGTCGCCGATTAATCAGGCCGTCGCGCAAAAGCAAATTACTCCTCAATTAACCTTATCTTCCTTAACTGTTTTCCCATTGCGGGTTGTTTTTATACATTTGCCGAAAACCTGCATGCCGACAAAGGGGGATGCTTTCCCGAGAGACAGAAATTCGGCGGAATCAACGATATAGGGGGTGGAGATTTCAAATTCGGCAGTTCTGTTTCCGATATCTATGCCGAATCTGCGGGCGGGCGCGGTGCTCATCAGTTCAATAAGTCTGTTAAGCGACAGTATTCCTCTGCGCACGAGCCGAGTGTACAACACCGGAAAGGCGGTTTCAAGTCCCACAATTCCATTCAGACTGCTGCGCAGTCCGCCTGACTTTTCTTTTTCCGAATGCGGCGCATGATCGGTTGCGATCATGTCAATCGTGCCGTCAAGTATGCCTTCAATGAGTGCATCTCTGTCCGCTTCGGAACGAATCGGAGGGTTCATTTTGAAGCTTCCGCTGTCAACAAGATCTTCATCACACAGAACAAGATAATGCGGTGCAGTTTCACATGTTATGTCGAGGCCTTCAGCTTTTGCCTTACGGATAAGATTAACGGACTCCTTTGTCGAAACATGGCAAACATGGTATGGACATCCGCTCTTACGGACAAGCTCAATATCGCGTGCAATAGGGCGCCATTCGCTTTCACTGCATATTCCGGGCAGGGAATGCCTGTCGGCGTAGTTCCCGTCATGAATGCATCCACCGCGAACAAGACTGTTGTCTTCGCAGTGAGCAGCAATAATCTTGTGAAGTTTTTTTGCCTTTTTCATTGCTGCAAGCATAATTTCTTCATTCTGAACGCCTTTTCCGTCATCCGAAAACGCAACGACATACGGGGCAAGTGCGTCCATATCGGAAAGTTCCCGACCGTTTTCACCGATTGTTATTGCACCGTACGGATAAACGGGAATGCAGGCATCACGACGAATGATTTCGAGCTGCCTTTCAAGGCGTTCGATGCTGTCAGGCACCGGATCAAGGTTCGGCATGGTGCAAATCGCAGCATACCCTCCGTTTGCGGCGGCAAGCGTTCCCGTTTTGATAGTTTCTTTATATGAAAAACCCGGTTCGCGAAGATGAACATGAACATCAACGAATCCGGGAACAAGAACAGTATCCGAAGGAATATTGGATTTTTTCACTGAATGAGCATCGGAAGGAGATACTGAATTCGAATAGGTATCCGATTTCAAATCGGAAAGGCCGCAACGGTCAATTCTGTTGTTTGGATATTCGGCGTTTTTTCGCACAGTTTTGTTTTCAGACAGCATTTGGTGTGCCTCCTTCGGTTTCTGCAAGAATAAATCCTGCCGCATGCGGCAGGACAGCACAATTAAAACCCACGAATTCACGCTGAAAACGCAGAGAATATTGAGTTGCAAATCTTGCCGACATCAAGGTGTCAACGCGACCTCACGGGATCGCCTTAAAGATTGCAGTTATTTTATCAGGCTCGCAGGCGACTGTCAAGGCATTCAACAAAGTATATTGCAATCATTTAAAAACTGAATCAACATTATTCTGACAAATTCTTGCTTGACATTTGCCAACTTTAAAGCTACAATAATAATCGAAAATCCGTGTATAATATAACGGATAATATCATGATGCGGAGAAAACAAATGAGAAACAAATCCATAACACGCTTTGCAGCTTTTTTTGTTGCAGCAACCATGCTTTTCGCTTGTTTACAAGTCATTGCACAGCCTGCCGCAAACGACAGCGGGCACACTTACGTGCTTGTTGACCAACCCACCGATGGCGGGGTTTACCTTATGATAAGCCGACAGACCGGCAGCAATTTTGCTGTTTCCGGAACCGCGATGCCCGACGGGGAAGGCTTGGTGCCTGTTGAAGTCGGAGTTGCAGGTGACTATGTTGTAAGCGGAGTGAACGATTCCGTGCTTTGGCAGTTTAACGGCAGTTTCGAATCGGGCTACACCGTTCGCAATGCTGAGTCGGGCGAATACCTTGCAAAGCTTTCGAACACGCTTAAAACAAGCGCAGTAACTCAGCATCGCTGGGAGCACATAATTCATACCAACGACGACAGCAGCATCGGCGATGAACCTGTCATGCACAATGTGACCACCGGTGTGGGCTACATCCTCTATCGCGTAAACGGCGATGAGACTTATTTCGATTGCTTCAACGCTTATCAGCAATGCAATATCCGCCTTTATGAGCGTCGGGATATGACCGAATTCGTACCGACGACGGGCGTCAGCATCGGAATTGATGCACTGGAGCTTGACCTTGGAAGCACTCACACATTCCATCCGCAGGTTTTCCCGTCAAATGCAACCATTCAAAACGTTACATACACGTCTTCGGATTCGTCCGTTGCACGCATCAATCCCGACGGCACACTTATCACAGGCAGCGAAGGAACTGCGCAGATAACCGTTTACGACGGAACAGGCGAATTCAGCGATACCTGCACCGTGACGGTCGCAAGTGCAAATCCCGCAGTGCCCGTCCTGTACGGTTACAGAATGTACTCAAGTGCAAACGGCATCGTTAATTTTTCGGCGGATGATGTTTCCGACTTCAACCTTGTGGATGCACAAACGGGACTTGAACCGCTCACCGCAATGTGTTATGTGGAAGGCGATTTTTACGGTTTCGCAAAGAGTGAAACCGAAAACACGGGGTATGATTTCGTTATTATCGACGGCGAAACCTTCGAAAGACGGACGACAAACATTTGGTCATGTTACTATTGCCGCGATATGACCTATGATCCCGAAACCGGACTGATTTACTGCATGATGGCAACCAACGCAACTATTTACTCATTGTATTTCGGGATTTATACGGTAAACCCACAAACTCTGAGCTTCAACCTTGTCGGTGAAACAAACCGATACCTTTCGGTTCTTGAATGCACGGCGGACGGCAGACTTTACGGAATCGATATGTTCGGCTATTTCTGCTCCGTTGACAAAACCAATGCAAACTGCACAAAAATTGCACATACAACCGTTTCGGATATCAACCATGAACAGTCCATGGTGTTCTGTCCTTCAAACGGCAAAATGTATTGGATGAAATCTGATGATAACGGAGGCGTATTTTTCGAGGTTAATCTCGCAGACGGAACGCTTGTTTATATCGGCTATCCCGGCGGCGATTACATAACATATCAGAGTGTTGCAGGCCTTTGCTATGTTCCGACGGATGAACCGGAGTATCGGCAGGGTGATATAGATATGGACGGCATAGTTTCTGTTTCGGATGCATTGCTTGCATTGCGGTGCGGAATGGAAATTGTGACTCTTACCCCGCAGCAGCTTACGCTTGGCGATATGAATGGTGACGGTTCCGTTAATGTTACCGATGCGATAATGATACTTCGAGCTGCACTTATCGGCTGATTTTTAATTCGGCAGCACGGCCGCAGTATCAAAAGTAAAAACAAAACCTGTCAAAAACAGCGGTTCGCAGTACGGCGGGCCGCTGTCTGCACAAATAACCAAATGACAATTTCGCCCACGGTTCGATAAAGATTTTACTGTATGATTCAAAGCATTGATTTTAACTCTGCCGCATGATAAAATACGCATGGCAAAGCCTGAATAACTTATGCCGCGTCTGAATAAATAAGTTAATCTTTAAAAACGGAGGGTGAATTTGTGAAAAGAAAAGCTTTAGGCTTGTTTACAACATTTTTCAAAATAGGAGCTTTCACTTTCGGCGGAGGATATGCAATGATACCGCTGATACAACGTGAAATCGTAGATAAAAAACAATGGGCAACAAATGAAGATTTGCTTGATATAATTGCAATTGCCGAATCAACGCCCGGTCCCATTGCCGTGAACGCCGCGACATTTATCGGCAGCAAAATTGACGGCTTCTTTGGCGCTCTTTTTGCAACGCTCGGAGTTGTTCTTCCGTCATTTATAACCATACTTGCCGTTTCGTTTGCAATTGCACAGTTTGAACACATAAAACTCGTTCAGTATGCATTTACGGGTATTCGCGCCGCAGTTCTTGCGCTCATTATCCGCGCACTTGCGGCAATGTATAAAGAATGTCCGAAGTCGCCCCTGTCATACATTATTGCGGCAGCTGCTTTTTTTGTTGCAGCATTTACAAGCATCAACACAATTTTTATCATACTCGGCTGTGCTGCGGTCGGCCTTGCTGTACATTTGGTATTTAATACAAAAAACGGAAAGGCGGGGGAAGGCAAATGATTTTCATCGAATTATTCTTCACATTTTTCAAGATTGGCTTGTTTACTGTCGGCGGCGGATATGCAATGCTCCCGCTTATCAGAACGGAAGTTCTCAGCAAGGGCTGGCTGACAGCGGAGGAAATTGTGAATTTCATTGCCGTGAGCGAAAGCACACCCGGGCCGTTCGCAGTCAATATTGCAACTTATATCGGTTCTGTCCGCGGCGGGGCAGCAGGGGCAGTCTGTGCAACGCTCGGAGTTGTGCTTCCGTCGTTTCTGATTATTCTTGCGATTGCACGATGTTATAAAAAGTTTAAGAGCAGCAAAATAGTTGCGGGACTGATGTCCGGCTTGAAGCCGGCGGTGATCGGGCTTATTGCAGCCGCCGTGTTAACAGTCGGCAAAACCGTTTTTTTGAATTCGGCAACTCCGACAGGCTTTCCCGCCACCGCATCGGACTGGTTTCGAACCGTGAGTTCCGCATTGGTTTTTGTGCTTGCACTCTTTGCCTGCCGAAAAAAACTTCATCCAATATTAATGATTTTGATTGCTGCTGCTCTCGGCATAGCATTCGGCCTTTTGGGCGAAACGCTTGTTGCGCAGCGTTAACCGCAGCATTAACACCAAGAACAATATCGCCCATGCGGGCAACACATCGGATTGATTTTTTCCGCTGCCTGTTGTGCAAGTTTTGCATTGCCCGAGTGGGCGATATGATTCAAATTAAACATGTGTAAATATTTTTTATTTGTGCAATAAAAAAGCTCGTTTTCCGGTGTGGAAAACGAGCTTTTTCCACAGTTTGAAAGCGGATAACTTAGATATTGTCCGTATGTTTACGCAGGTGCACCGACCAACATTGCTTCATGCACGGGAAGGATTTTTTTGCTGTCGGGCATATGGACGAGAGCTTGATTCAGCACCTCCTCGGCGTTATGCACAAATACAATTTGCAGTGCATCAATAATATCCTTGGGAACTTCGGCAATATCCTTGCGGTTTTGCTCCGGAAGCAGCACCGTTGTTATGCCTGCGCGTGCTGCAGCAAGCAGTTTTTCACGCAAACCCCCGATTGCAAGCACTCGGCCCCTGAGAGTGATTTCGCCTGTCATTGCAAGTCTTGCGCGCACCGGAATGCCTGTCAGTGCACTCGCAACAGCCGTCATGAGTGAGATCCCTGCGGACGGACCATCCTTTGGAACAGCACCTTCCGGAACATGAATATGTATATCCGTATGCTGATTGAAATCATCGCTCAGTCCCAGTTCGGAAGCGTGTGCGCGGATGCACGTAATAGCAGTGCGTGCGCTTTCCTGCATAACATCGCCGAGACTTCCGGTAAGCTGGAGCTGACCCGTGCCTTTCAACGCTTCAACCTCAATTTCTAACAGCTCACCGCCAACGCTTGTCCACGCAAGTCCGTTCACCAGTCCGATTTCAGGCTCCTTATCCGCAGGCTCAAAGCTGTACCGAGACACACCGAGATATTCCTTTATTTTCGATTTGCTGAGCCGAATCCGTTTTTTTCCGTTTGCAATATCAACGGCAGCCTTTCGGCAAACTGCGGCAATGCAGCGTTCAAGGCTGCGAACGCCTGCCTCGCGTGTGTAGCAATTGACAATTTCGGAAATTTCCTCATCCCCGATGGTCAGCATGCTCTTCTTCAGTCCGTGCTTTTCGAGCTGCTTCGGAATCAAATACTGTCTTGCAATTTCGATCTTTTCGGTCGCAAGATAACTCGGAACCTCTATAACTTCCATTCTGTCCAGAAGCGGGCGGGGGATATCGGCAAGGTTGTTTGCTGTTGTTATGAACAGAACCTTGGACAAATCATACGGCATCTCCAAAAAGTGATCGCGGAAAGCAAAGTTTTGTGCTCCGTCAAGCACTTCAAGAATTGCGGCGGCCGGATCACCGTTGTAATCTCGGGATAATTTATCAATTTCATCAAAAAGAATGACCGGATTTACGGTTCCCGCCTGCCGCATTGCAGAAATAATGCGACCCGGCATAGCTCCGATATAAGTGCGCCTGTGTCCGCGAATCTCCGCTTCATCCTTGATTCCGCCGAGACTCATTCGAACAAAGCTGCGGCCCAAAGCCTTTGCAATTGATGCGGAAATGGATGTTTTGCCTACACCCGGAGGGCCCGCAAAGCAAATGATCTGACCGTTCACCTTTCCGGTAAGTTTCGCAACTGCAAGATACTCAAGAATACGCTGTTTGACTTTTTCAAGCCCGTAATGGTCCTCGTCAAGTATCCTGCGTGCATTTTGAATATCAAGATTATCCTCGCTCATCTCGGTATAAGGCATGTCCAACAGACAATCGATGAAAGTTCGCAGGGACGGTGTTTCGTGTGAACCGGCAGGAAGGGTTGCGAACCTGTCGATTTCTTTTTCAAGTCGGATGCGAATTTCATCGGGAAACGTGCGTTTCTTCAGTCTTGCACGAAACTCATCGGCTTCCGTCTCCTCGTTCTCACCCAATTCTTTTCGAATTGCCTTTATCTGTTCGCGGAGGAAGTATTCCTTTTGATTCTTTTCTATTTGCTGCTTGACACTCGCCTCAATGCGTTTGCTGAGCTTTGTGAACTCCTGCTCGCGTGCAATAATGTTCAAAAGCGTTATGCAGCGCGAGGCACTGTCCTCCTGTTCAAGAAAACACTGCCGATCCTCGTATTTTTTCAAGGTTATGTTTGCAAGCCTGAATATATATGCAGTATCATCGGAGCTTTTCTCAATAACCTCAAATGCTTCGGAAAGGCTGTTTACTCCGATCAGTTCAAGGTAATCGCGACATTTTTTCGAAACGAGCGGACGGAGAGACGAAGCTTCGGGGTCGGTTTGCTCTTCATCGTCGCAACTGTAAAGGTTCGCGCTGAAAAAGGGCTCCTCGCCCGTGAAACCGTCAACAAGCGCACGGCATACACCTTCCGCCATGACGCGGACAGTATCTCCGGGCAGTTTAATTACCTGCTTGATTTTGCAAATGCAGCCGATCTCATACAGCTGCTTTGCGGTTATATCGGTAAGTTTCGGATCTTTTTGCGCGGTAAGAAACACCAACCCGTCGTTTTCGGCGGCGGTTTCGATCGCGGCAACGCTCTTGTCCCTGCCTGCATCAAAGCTCAGCAGTGTGTAGGGCATCACAACCAAGCCGCGCAGAGGCACAACGGGCATTTTTTCATAGTACTTAATAGCCAAATTTCATTTCCTCGTGTTTTGTTGTTTTTTGCCGTGAGTGTGTATCAGTCATCGGCTTCTTTTTGGAGAATTATACACGTTGTTTGAAAATTATACAACACACAAATTCAGGCATATATGCAAATTCTCGGGACAATCCTGTGTATCTTCATCAACGGCACACCAATACTTCGCAGCCCGCAAAAGACCGCTTTGCTTTTCGGTGTCATTTTGTGCCCAATTCCGTACGGAGCGGCCGAATATAAACTGAGCAACACGGTGAATAGCGATATATTTGATGCCGAGTGCGCCTTTGCAGCCGGATTTCGGACTTTTTTTTCTTTTTTTGTCGCTCAAGTCTTGTTTATTCACCCATTGTTGTGGTACAATACAGTGTAGCTTGTATTTACCATGGCGGTTCGGCTCTTATGCAATCAGCCTGATTGGAGTATGCTTTGCGCAGAGTCGAGCGATACTCTTTATAGAAAGGAAAAATCATCATGAAAAAAAGATGCGACAAACTCATTGCTAAGCTTCGTGAAAAAAACATCGATGCAGCAATAATCACCTCACCTGTTAACCGCAGGTATTTCTCCGGCTTCACCGGCAGCAACGGTGTTGTTATTGTAACAGAAAACGGTCGCGTTCTTCTTACTGACTTCCGTTATACCATTCAGGCAAATCAGCAGTGCGCCGGAGTTTGCGAAGTTCGTCAGGTTAACCGCGGAATAGGTTCGGGCGATGTTGAAGAAGTTCTTAAAGAATTTGACGCAAAACGCGTCGCCTATGAAGATGCAGCTCTGACCGTTGCCGAATTTAACATGTTCAAGAGCATGCCCTTTGAACTTTTGCCCGAATCAAAGCTTATCTCGGATTGCAGAATCGTTAAGGATGCTGCGGAGATAGCAGAGCTTCAAAAGGCTCAGAATGTTGCGGATGCAGCTTTTGCAGAAGTTCTGAAACACGTAAAGGTTGGCATGACCGAGATTGAACTTCGCAATGAGTTCGATTATCTCATTCGCAAGTTCGGCGGGGATGACAATTCATTCGACACCATCGTCGGTTCCGGTCCCAACGGTGCGCTTTGCCATGCGTATCCCGGTCCGCGCAAGATTCAGAACGGTGATTTCGTTGTTATGGACTTTGGCGCACGCGTAAACGGTTATTGTTCGGATATGACCCGCACATTCGCAGTCGGCAAACCCTGCGATGAGCTCGTGAAGATTTACAACATTGTTCTTGAAGCTCAGCTCAAGTGCCTCGAAGTGCTTCGTCCCAATATGAACGCCGCCGATCTTGACAAGACAGCGCGGGATATCATCACAGCGCACGGTTACGGCGAGTGCTTCGGTCACAGCCTCGGCCACGGGTTCGGTCTTGAAATCCACGAAAGTCCCTATGCAAGCCCGCGTTCCGCAGATATTCTTGTCCCCGGAAGCACAATCACCGTTGAACCCGGCATTTACGTTGAAGGACTCGGCGGTGTCAGAATCGAAGATTGCTGCGTTCTGACCGAAACCGGTTACATCAATCTCTGTTCAACCACAAAGGAGCTCATCATCCTCTGATAAGGTCAGAAAAGCCTTGTAAAAGCTTCTTTTGATGTTCCAAGTTATTTTTCCGCCTGCAAAACAGCGCAGTATGCGCCCTGCAGGCGGTCGATAAGGTTCCGAGTGAACCTGCTTATTGCAATCATACTTTATAAATTTATATCACGGAGGTATTCCCATGATTTTAGCTGGCGATTTCAGAAAAGGCATTACCGTTGAAATAGACGGACAGGTTTGGAGCATTGCAGATTTTCAGCATGTCAAGCCCGGCAAAGGTGCGGCATTTGTTCGCACAAGGCTGAAAAACGTCATGACAGGTGCGGTTCTCGAAAGAACCTTCAGCCCCACCGACAAGTATCCCACTGCACACATCGAAACCCGCGAAATGCAGTATCTCTATACTGACGGAGATTTGTATTATTTCATGGATAATGAGTCCTATGAACAGCTCGCACTCAATCATGAGCAGGTTGAAGATGCAATCGACTTCGTTGTTGAAAACTCCAACGTCACCATCCGTTTCTACAAAGGCAATGCATTCTCCGTTGCAGCTCCCAATTTTGTTGAGCTGACTGTTACGGAGACCGAACCCGGCTTCAAGGGTGACACCGCGACCGGAACCACCAAGCCCGCCGTACTCGAAACGGGTTACAAAATTGCTGTTCCCCTGTTCGTTAACGAAGGCGATCGCATTCGCGTTGATACCCGCACCGGTGAATACATGGAGCGCTGCTGAGTTAACTGCTCTTAACAGACTCCGCGCCTCTGCTTAACAGGGTGGTTATAGGTTCAAATTCTATGGCAAACGAAACAAATATCATTCAAAAGTCCGCTTACCTGCGCGGACTTGCTGATGGAATGAAGCTTTCGGCGAATTCCGACGATACCTCAAAACTTTTGCTTGCGATGATCGACTGCATAGACAGTATTGCGGTACAGGTCAACGACAACACCGATCTCATTTGTGAGCTTGATGACGAAGTTGATTTCTGTTCCGATTCATTGGATGCTTTTGCAGAATTGGTTTTCGGCATTGATGACGACGATGACGAAATCGACATCAACGACGATGATGATCTTTTCGCTTGCGATGACGATGATGATGACAGCAAATGCTTTGGCTGCTCTTGCCCCGGCGAGTGCGATGATTGCTGTTGCGACGAAGACTGCGAGGATTGTAATTGCGACGGCAGAGATGATGATTGCTGCATTACCTGCCCCTATTGCGATGCGCGGGTTCCGCTTTCCACACTGTTGGAAAGTGATAATCCCGTTTGCGGAATCTGTCATATGCCGTTATGTTCATCAACCGGTTTCGAGGAGGAATCCGATTCCTGATTTTGCAGCGCACCGAACAAAGTCATTATTGAATCATTTTTTCTCAGCAGGGTTCACATTTAATATGCGGATCCTGCTGTTTGCGAAAGGAGTTTTATGGAATTTGACTCAGCTGCTCTTTGTGGATGTGTGGAATCGCCAAGCACTAAACGAAGTGTTTCGCTGCATCCGAGGCTGGAAGCTGCAGCTGCTCTTCTCGGCAAAACATCTGTACTTGCTGATATCGGGTGTGATCACGGCAGATTTTCGGCTGCAATGCTTCAACGCGGTATTGCTGAAAAAGTTATTGCATCCGACATAAGTGCTCCGTCCCTCAAAAAAGCCGAACAGCTTGCGAATGTGTGCGGACTTTCAAGCAAGATGGAATGCCGTATTTCGAACGGTTTTTCGGCATACTCTGCCGGTGAGACTGACAAGGCTGTTATACTCGGAATGGGCGGCGAGGTTATCCGTTCCATACTTTCACGCTCTGATTCATTCGCGCGTTCGCTTGAGTGCATTGTTATGCAGCCTATGCGCGGGGAAGCCGAACTTCGGAGCTATCTTTACTCAAACAATTATCGCATAATTGATGAAGTGGTTGTTTTTGACAGCGGGAGATACTATCAGCTGATTTCGGCAAAAAACGGAGCGCCGTGCCAACTTCCCGACTGCTTTGAAAAAGGTTTTTTTCAATTCGGTGCCGAAGCATTTAATAAGCGTGACCCAATGCTTTTGCCGCTGATGCAGCGGTATCTTTGCATCATTGAAAAAAAGCTGCAGCGGGCAGCTTTATCGGGCGGCAGACCGAAGCGACTCATTTTTGAAGCAGAAAGTACAGCAAGATTGATTTCTGCGTTTTTAAACGGGCGGAATGATGACTGTTCGGCGAAACACACTGATTGATTAAAGGAGCAAAACATGCTGCTTAATGATTTTATAGATATAATGAATAAGCTCGCGCCGCAAGAGACGGCGCTTGGGTTTGACAATGTCGGATTAATAATCGGCACGGACAGAAAGCAGATAAAACGTGTGCTTGTTGCGCTTGACTGCACCCTTGCCGTTGCACACGAAGCGGTCGAAATCGGCGCGGATCTTGTTTTAACGCATCACCCTCTGCTTTTTTCGGCAGTTAAGCGTATATCTCCCGAATGCCCTCAAACGGCGGCTGTTTATACCCTTATCCGCAACGGTATTGCACTCTTTTCCGCACATACAAACCTTGATGCAGCGGAAGGTGGAGTAAATACAGAGCTTTGTCGTCTGTTCGGGCTGCAAGATACGATTTCCGTCGGAGAAGACAGCATTATGCGAGTCGGCAATCTCCCTGAAACCATGATGCTGGATGATTTTGCGGCAATGGTTCAAAAGAAGCTCAACACGGTTGCGCGCATATCCGGCAGCAATACCCCTGTCAGCCGCATCGCCGTTATCGGAGGTTCCGGAGGTGCGGAATATGAGCAGGCACACGAAGCCGGAGCGCAGGTGCTTGTAACCGGAGAATGCAAACATTCGGATGCAATTGCCGCCTCCGTACTCAATTTAAACATTATTGCCGCGGGGCATTACCAAACAGAAAACCCTGTGCTTATTCCTCTTGCTGCATACCTTCGCAGCAATACGGAAGGCGTTGAATACATGATATCCAAAGTAAACACGCCGACTTTCCGCACTTGCGGGCGGTGTGCCGAGTAAGCGATTTTTAATTGCTGAAAACTGGCTTTGGATGGTAAGTTTATTGAAAGGATGAAACTGTTATGAATAAACTGGATGCACTTTGGGAGTATCAGCAGGCAGAGCTTGCTCTCGCACGACTGAAGAGGGAAATGAAATCCTCGCCGTCATATCAAAAACGCACAAAGCTGCATAACTTTCTTGCAGAACAGCAAGCGAGCATCGAAAAAATAAATGCGGATATGCGGGCAAAGGACGGTTCACTTGCAACATGTTCATCAAAGCTTGACGCGCTTTTAAAACGTTATGATCTTGAAAAATCCGAACTTGACATCATGGAAAATGATGAAGAAAGCACTGCTGCGGAGCTAACGGAAGCAAAAAAATCCATCGAAAAGCTGCTTGAAGAAATAAATGCTTTGCACAAAGAGCTTGCCGAGATGATAACATGGTTGAATCAAGCTTCCGAGGCCATTTCTTCCGCATACTCCAAGGCAGGACGCGCAAAAAAGGACTATGATGCCGTTCGTGCCGTTTGCGATGCGGAAAAGGATGCATTCAAACCCAGGCTTGACGCCGCAGAAGCCTTGATTGCCGAAAAACGCGGAGATGTTCCGGATGAACTTATGTCCAAATATCTTGCACTCAAAAAGAATTATGTCAATCCTGTTGCAAAGGTTGCCAATAATCAATGCAGCGGATGCTATATGATGCTTCCGTCAGCCGTTGTTAAAAGAGTTGCCGGAAAAACAAGCATTGTTGAATGCGAGAACTGCGGACGAATCCTTACCATGTAAGTTTTTGTGTTATAGATACTGATACCACAGGAATGCTTTCGAAGAATAAAAACTCATTTTGTTCTTTACACAGCATTGAGTTTGCATTATAATACTATTATTGAGTAAGACAAGTGACCGCGCAGGCATTTGCCCGCGAGGAAAGTCCGAGCTCCGCAGGACAGGGTGCCGGGTAACACCCGGTGAAGGCGACTTCAAGGAAAGTGCAACAGAAATAAACCGCCGTATTGCCGCACGGTAATGCGGTAAGGATGGAAAGGCGGGGTAAGAGCCCACCGATACCTCGGTAACGCGGTATGCCATGTAAACCCCACTCGGAGCAAGATTGAAATGGGAGCATTTAATGGCTGTCCGTCACGCTCCCCGTAATCGCTTGAGTGTGCAGGTAACTGCACATCCAGATAGATGGTCACATAAACAGAACTCGGCTTACGGCTTGCTCAATTCAAAAACGGTATTCGCCTTAAACGGCGGATGCCGTTTTTTGTTCTTTTGAACGCTTTTACGCATTTCGCACCCGCCTCTTGCCACCCCGAAGTCAGCCGTTGCTGCTGAATAAATCAAAAACGTATGTTTCACTGTAAAACTGCATACCTTAATATGGAATCAAAAAGCAACCGGAGGGCAGAGATTTGAATCTTTATATAGAAACAAGGGTGCTGAACATTGCAGACTATATCATTGAAACCGGTGCGACTGTCCGCGCTGCGGCAGGTGTTTTCGGCGTATCTAAATCAACCGTTCATAAAGATATAACCGAACGACTTCGCACAATCAATAAAGCACTGGCTGAAAAGGTTGCCGCCGTGCTTGAAGTAAACCGCGAAGAGCGTCACATACGCGGCGGACGTGCAACCTATTTGAAATACCACCATGATGATGAAGCTGCCGGTGCATGATCGGCATATAAACTTTGCAAAAAGCAAGAGAAGCCGCGTGCATATGCGGCTTCTCTTACGGTTTTAATTACTAACAATGTATCACATATTTGCTCTGTTTGCCATGCGCTCGGCTTGGGACGGGCGCAGATACATGGGGGCGGCGTAACTGCAGGTTTTGAGACTGTCGTCAGCACGTCGGGCAAGGACTTCGGCAATCACGAGCCCCGCATTGACGCTGTCGTTATTACCGCAGCAATCACCGACAACGATATATTCGGTGCCGGACAGTGAATCGATTATTTCTTTTTGAACACACGCGCAAGGAGGAACGGTGCATTCTTCCCCTTCATAAACAGCAGCATAACCGTTGCCGTTCCGCGCATCCAGCATACAAAGAATCCTGTTGCAGAACCGCCCCTGCGCCGCGTGGCGGAGTGCGGCAAGCGAGCTGACAGCTGCAATAGGCTTTTTTTCGGCATATGCAAATGCATTCACGGTTGTAACGCCGATACGAACACCGGTAAATGAGCCGGGGCCCGCATCAACAGCAAAAAGATCAATGTCCGACAGCTGTAAACCGGCTTTTTCGAGCATATTGTCAATCAGCGGCATAAGCGACACCGAGTGCGGCTTTCCGCTTTCATCTGTCTGCACAATTATGGTTCTGCGACTCGAATCGGAGTCCGAGCATAGAGCCGCAGACGGATATTTTGCGGATGTTGAAACAGCAAGAATAATCATATCAACCTTTCCCGTATGTATTGGCAACCTTGCCCAGTAAAGCTTCATATCTCTCACCGAAAGCAAGCGCCTCAACGCTGCGCGGCTCAGAACCGCTGCCGGACAAATGGAGTTCGAGCCGTTCACGAGGCAAAGCTTCCGGAACGTTCTCACACCATTCCATAACAATAACGCTTTCGGAATCAAGGTAGTCCTGGTAACCTATGGCAAACAGTTCATCAAAGTTTTCCAATCGATAAGCATCAAAATGGTCGAGTGAAAGCGCGGAGCCTCTGTGACTTCGAACGATGGTAAACGTCGGACTCGCAATATCGTCAATTTGAAGCTCAGCAGCGATGCCGCGCACAAATGTGGTTTTTCCGGCTCCGAGATCACCAAACATCGCAATAAACGCCCCCGGGAAGAGTTCCTTGGCGACTGTTTGCCCGAATTTCAGCATCTCATTTTCCGAACAAATCTTAAACTGAATTTTCCGTACTTCGTCGGATTGCTCCGTTTTTAACGAAGCAGAGTTTTTTTCGCTGCTCAATTGAATGTACCTCTTAACAGCAGTTCGTTTCGAAGCTCAGTGAGCCTGTCTTCACGAATTGCCTCGCGTATTTTTTCCATCAAACGATATGTAAACCGCAAATTATGCGTTGTGATAAGCTGCGCAGCAAGGATCTCCCCGGCCTTAACGAGATGCCGTATATATGCACGGCTGAAATTACGGCAGGCATAACAATCACACTCATCTTCGATAGGGCGGAAATCACGGGCAAACTCTGCATTGCGAAGCATTTTTTTGCCGTTAAAAGTGAATGCAAGTCCGTTACGGGCGGAGCGCGTCTGCAAAACGCAGTCAAACATGTCGATTCCGCGCATTGCACCTTCAACCAGGCAATCCGGGCTTCCGACTCCCATCAGGTAATGAGGTTTATTTGCCGGCATATGCGGCATAAGCTGTTCAAGCATTTCGTACATAACAGGTTTAGGCTCTCCGACAGAAAGTCCTCCGATTCCGTACCCCGGAAAATCCATATCGCTCAATACCTTTGCGCTTTCAATACGAAGATCGGCGAACATGCCTCCCTGCACGATTCCGAACAGAGCCTGATCCTCGCGCGTGTGACTTTCCTTGCAGCGTTTTGCCCAGCGATGTGTTCTGTTCATGGCCGCTATTGTATAGCTGCGGTCACAGTCAGCAGGTGCGCATTCATCAAACGCCATTGCAATATCCGCACCGAGAGCCTGCTCAATTTCCATTACATACTCAGGTGTGAAAAACATTTTATGGCCGTCAATATGGGAGCTGAATTCGACTCCCTCCTCATGAATTTTGTTCATTGAAGCAAGACTGAAAACCTGAAATCCACCGCTGTCGGTCAACATTGGTCCGTGCCACTGGGAAAACTCGTGCAGTCCGCCTGCTTCGCGCACCAGTTCATGACCCGGACGAAGGTGCAGATGATAGGTATTGGAAAGCATGATTCCGGCACCTATTTCCTTCAAGTCTCTGGGCGTCATTGCCTTGACGGTCGCCTGCGTTCCGACACACATGAAACACGGAGTATCAATAACGCCGTGAGGCGTGTGCAGCTTGCCGAGACGTGCGCCGGTGCGGCTGTCTGTTTTTACAAGTTCATATCTTACGGGTTGGTCCATTAATTTCACTCCTGTTGAAGAATGCCGGAAATATACAAGGCATTATTGTCTGTCGTTTATTTATAAAAAATCAAGTCTGCAATTACTTCAGCGTAAGCTTTTTTAAATGAAGAATGATGCGTCTCCGAACGAGAAAAAGCGATAACGTTCTTCAACGGCATGTTTATAAATCCGCATCACCTCTTCACGGGATGAAAACGCACTGATGAGCATCAGAAGCGTTGACTCCGGAAGGTGAAAATTTGTTATAAGTGCATCCACGGCCTTGAATCTGTATCCCGGGGTTATGAATATGTCGGTTGATCCGCTTCCGGGATGAACAATTCCGTTTTCGTCGGTAATGCTCTCGAGCGTGCGGCAGCTTGTTGTTCCGACCGCAATTATCCTTCCGCCGTTTGCGCGTGCGCGATTGATTCTGTCCGCCGCATCCTGTGTGCACTCGTAGTGTTCCGAGTGCATATGATGTTCCTCAACGTTTTCGACGGAAACCGGGCGAAATGTGCCAAGTCCCACATGCAGAAGAACATCAACAATATCAATCCCTTTTTCAGATATGCGCGAAAGCAGCTCATCGGTAAAGTGCAGCCCGGCAGTCGGAGCAGCAGCAGATCCGTTTTCTTTTGCGTAAACCGTCTGATAACGGGTTTTATCATTCAGTCTTTCCGTAATGTACGGCGGAAGCGGCATCTCGCCCGCTCGATCGAGAATTTCTTCGAAAATTCCGTCGTAATTCAGCCTGATAATTCTGTTCCCGTCTTCACGCATTTCTGTAACGGTTGCCGAAAGTTCATCGCTGATTTTGAACGTCAACCCAACTTTTGCACGTCTTCCGGGTTTCACAAGGCATTCCCAATGTTTTTCATCGATTCTGCGAAGCAGCAAAAACTCCATTTTTCCGCCTGTTTCGGGACGTGTGCCATAAAGCCTTGCAGGAATAACCCGCGTTGTGTTGCGAACAAGAACATCCCCGGGATTGAGATAGTCTATAATGTCTGAAAAGACCTTGTCTTCAATGCTTTTTGTCGCACGGTTGTAAACCAAAAGACGTGATGCGCTGCGGCACTCTGCGGGAGACTGAGCAATCAGTTCCTTCGGTAAATCATAGTAAAAATCACTCGTTTTCAATCGTTAATTCCTCACTTGAACCCGCGAAAAGAACCTGAATATTCCGATCACGAATTCGTATTCAGCTCATTCAATTGTTTTGTAAATCAACTTCATTTCAGGCGGTTGGAACGGCGATATTTCAACTGCCGAAACCAGCATATCCAGTGCTTGGGCGAGATTTCTCTCATCATTGACATACATGCTTGCAAACGCTTCTCCGCAGGAAACCTTGTCGCCGTATCGCTTGTGCATCAGAATTCCGACAGCAGGGTCGATACTGTCGGAAACATGTTCCCTTCCCGCGCCAATGAGCAGCGAAGCAAGTCCGATTTGCTTTGCATTCATCGCACCGATGTAGCCCGAGCGTGGAGCGAGTACAGGAACAATGCGGCGTGTATTGACCAATTTATCCGGTTCGTCAATGTAAGAAGTATCGCCGCCGAGCCGTTCGATCATCTCACGAAGCTTATTCAGTGCGGCTCCCGATTTTATCGCGGCCTGCAATTTCGGAACGGCGGTTTCGACACTGTCTGTAAGACCCGAAAGCTTCAGCATGTTTCCCGCAAGCGAAAAACAAACGCGAACAAGCTGGTCATCCACCGGAACCTCGCCGCGAAGAACCTGAATTGCTTCCCGCATCTCGAGACCGTTTCCGACAGCCATTCCGAGCGGGCGACTCATGTCTGTGATGAGCGCGACGGTTCTTTTGTTCATGTTTTTTCCGATTGCAACCATTTCGGAGGCAAGTTCAACCGCCTCTTCAATTTTTTCCATGAATGCGCCGTTGCCGGTTTTGACGTCAAGAACGATCGCATCCGTTCCCGAAGCAAGCTTCTTGCTCATAATGCTTGAGGCAATGAGCGGAATGCTTTTTACCGTTCCGCTGACATCACGCAGCGCATACATCCTTTTATCCGCAGGATCAAGATCGGCAGATTGACCGATAACACAAAGACCGATATCGCGAACAATCTGTTTGAATCGTTCAAGCGGCTGTTCAACACAAACTCCGGGAACTGATTCAAGTTTGTCGAGAGTGCCTCCGGAGTGGGCAAGCCCTCTGCCGGACATTTTTGCAACCGTGCCTCCGCAGGCTGCAACAAGCGGCGCAACAACAAGAGTTGTAGTGTCTCCGACTCCGCCGGTGGAATGCTTGTCAACTTTGATTCCCGGAACATCGGACAAATCAATCGTGTTGCCGGAATCAATCATTGCCTTTGTCAAAGCGGCAGTCTCGGTTTCGTTCATGCCACGGCAGCAGACCGCCATCATGAATGAAGTCATTTGATAGTCCGCAACTTCACCGTTTACGAGTCCGTTTATCATGAAGTCGATCTCTTCCGGTTTGAGCACCTGTCCGTCGCGCTTCTTTTCAATTATTTCTGTAATAATCATATTGGCAGCTCCCTGTCGGAATTCTGTTGCATCGGCGCAGCCTCAAAACGTATGCGGCCGCGCCGTATTGCTGAAAAAGTGCTTTTTATTCAACGGTTACGGATTTCGCAAGGTTCCTGGGCTTATCGATATCGCACCCTTTGAGTGAAGCAATGTAATATGCAAACAACTGCAGCGGCACAATTGTCAGCGACGGTGTTGCAATGCTTTCGCATTCGGGAATTCTTATCACATAGTCCGCAACGGTTTCAGTCTGCGCATCGTCTTCGTTGATGACGGCAATGACACTTGCCCCGCGTGCTTTGACTTCCTTGATGTTTGAGATCATTTTTTCGAGCAGCGGCCTGTATGTACACAGTGCGATAACGAGCGTACCGTTCTCAATGAGTGAAATGGTCCCGTGCTTCAGCTCTCCCGCAGCATACGCTTCGGAATGAATATAAGAAATTTCTTTAAGCTTCAGCGATGCTTCAAGGGAAAGTGCGTAATCGACATTTCTCCCGATGAAGAACATATCACGCCCGTTGAAAAACTGCGATGCAAGGAACTGAACCTGCTCAACGTTCGAGAGCATGAATTTAAGCTGCTCGGGTATTCTTTCAAGGCATTCGATTTCATGCGCGATCTGTTGTTCGGACATCTTGCCTTGAGCTTGCGCAATGCACAGCATCAAAAGATGGATAAGCACAAGCTGCGTGCTGTACGCCTTTGTTGTGGCAACGGCAATTTCGGGACCGGCCCAAGTGTAAAGGACATCTTCGCTTTCGTTTGCAATTGTGCTGCCGACAACGTTCACGATTGCAATGGTCTTTGCTCCGTGTTTTTTTGCTTCGCGCAGTCCGTAAAGCGTATCCAAAGTTTCGCCCGATTGGCTGATAACAATGGCAAGCGTGTTCTCGTCAACTATCGGATCGTCATAACGGAACTCGGAAGCGAGAACAGATTCAACGGGAATGCGCAGAGCAGCACGCATGAAATAACCGGCAACAAAGCCGACATGGTAAGCCGAACCGCAGCCGATGATCTTAATCGAATTCACCTTTTTCAGCATTTCGGCAGTAATATGTTTAAAGCCGAGCTCGATTCTGCCGTTCGAAATGCGCGGAGCAATTGTTTTTGCAATGGCTTCCGGCTGTTCCATGATTTCTTTAATCATAAAGTGCGGATATCCGCACTTTTCGGCTGCACTTGCATCCCAGTCAATGTGCTCGTAAACGCAATTTACACGTTCGCCGTAAGAATTAATGACGGTAACGCCGTCCTTTGTGAGTATTGCAAGCTCACGCTCTCCAAGCCTGTATACATCGCGTGTATGCTTAAGAATTGCGGGGACATCGGACGCAATAAAGTTCTCGCCTCTGCCGGCGCCTATAATAAGCGGGCTGTCCTTGCGCATGGCGATAATCTGCCAAGGATAATCCTTGAACAGTATCCCGAACGAATACGAGCCCTTTATCTTGCTTTCGGCAATGCGGACAGCTGCAACAGGGTCGCCGTTATAGCAGTAGTCAATAAGTTCGGAAACAACTTCCGAATCTGTCTCGGTTGAGAAGCTGTGCCCGTGTTCGATCAAAAACTGCCGAAGTTCAAGATAGTTTTCAACAATACCGTTGTGAACAACCGCAACTCTGCCGCTCTTCGATCTGTGCGGATGAGCATTCAAATCGGACGGTTCGCCGTGCGTTGCCCAACGGGTATGACCTATGCCGACGCAGGAATCATCTGCCGGAGCAGCATCGATTATTTTTCGTAAATCAGCAATTCTGCCGCGTGTTTTAAAAATGTTTATTCCTTTTCCGGACACGAGAGCTATTCCCGCCGAATCGTAACCGCGGTATTCAAGCTTTTCCAAAGCGTCCAAAAGGATGGGAGTTGCTTTCTTTTCTCCTATATAGCCGACTATGCCGCACATAGTTTATGCCTCCTTAATATTATCCGTACCATTATACAACTTTTCGTGAGAAAATAAAAGGCTGAATTTTCTGTTTTTCAATAAATATCAAAACGAGTACGCAAAACGGCGAAAAAAGGGACGGGATTGCAATGCGAATTTTCCTGTTGCCGAAAGCTGTCCTTTTCTGTTATAATATATGCGGAGCCGTGCTTGAAACGGCGCAATACGGTAAAGGTAACGATATTATAATGCTAAAAAGTGATAAGAAATACACTTCATACATCGAAGTGCTGAAATCCGAGTTGGTTCCTGCGGCAGGCTGCACTGAACCTATCGCAATTGCGTTTGCTGCCGCAAAGGCACACTCGGTGCTTGGAAAGCTGCCCGAAAAGGTTGTGATTTACGTCAGCGGAAACATCATAAAAAATGTTAAAAGCGTTGTTGTTCCGAACACGGGCGGGCTGCGCGGAATCGAAGCGGCGGCGGCAGCGGGCATTGCTGCAGGCGATGCTTCGAAAGTTCTCGAAGTAATTGCCGATGTTGACGAAAACGGCAAACAACGCATATTGGATTTTCTCAAGCTGCATAACATCATCGTTCGTCCGGCCGACAATGATCTTGTTTTCGACATAGATCTTACGGTTTTTGCGGGCAGCGACAGCGTTCGCATTCGAATTATTGATTATCACACAAACATCGTGCTGATTGAAAAAAACGGCGAAGTTGTTTATGCGCCTGAGAGCGTTACTTTTGAAAAATCCGAACATGCACTCGTTACTGAAAAAGATGCAATGACGATTGCCGAAATCGTTGATTTTGCCGATACGGTTGATCTCTCGGACATCGGCGACACCATCCGCAGACAAATTCAGTATAATTCCGCAATTTCCGCCGCCGGCCTTGCGCACGATTACGGTGCAAACGTCGGCAGGATCCTGCTGAAAACATACGGCAACGATGTTAAAATTCGTGCAATGGCGGCTCCCGCAGCCGGGAGCGATGCGCGCATGAGCGGCTGCGAGCTGCCCGTCATCATAGTTTCCGGAAGCGGCAACCAGGGAATGACTGCGTCGCTTCCCGTTGTTGAGTATGCCAAGGAATACAACAAAACGGAAGAGGAACTTATTCGGGCAGTCATTCTTTCCGACCTTATCACCATTCACCAAAAGTCAAAAATAGGCCGTCTTTCCGCTTTTTGCGGTGCAATAAGTGCAGGCTGCGGTGCAGCAGCCGGAATCGCGTATCTCCTCGGCGGGGATTACGACACAATTGCGCACACACTGGTTAATTCCCTTGCCATTGTTTCCGGCATTGTATGCGACGGAGCAAAAGCATCGTGTGCAGGCAAGATTGCAGCTGCTGTAAACGCCGGCATCCTTGGTTACAATATGTATTTGAACGGATCTCAATTTTGGGCCGGTGACGGTATTGTTTCAAAGGGCGTTGAAAACACGATTCGCAATGTCGGACGTTTGGGTCGGGACGGAATGCGTGAAACAGACAGGGAAATACTGAAGATCATGACTGAAGAATAATTGGCACTTATTCTGTTATTGACATTATATAGCTGCTGAAAGGCTCACGCCGTATTTACTTATATATGGCGTGAGTTTTTTGTCATAAAACTGCGGCGAAGATTAAAAAAAACGAAAAAGCGGGAGCTGTTTCATCAAATTTGAATCATTCACAAGGTTAAACTTGCAGCATACGGATTCTGTTTTGTTATTTGCGATTCTGCATTGACTTCGGAACTTGCGAAAATTATTGCGAAATGCCCCGCTTGAGTGTATAATATGGATGAATATGCACAGAAGGATAAAAAGAATATGTGTAACAACTGCAAAGAAACAAACCAACCGGAAAACCCGACCGCAATCAATGCTGCTGTTGAACTTAAAGAGGCATCTGATGCTGTCAAGCGGATTCACAGTGCGATATCCGACAAGGGTCTTACCTACTATATCGAGACTTATGGCTGCCAAATGAACGAGCATGACTCCGAAAACATTGCGGGTATGCTTGTTCGGTGCGGCTACACAAAAGCTGATTGCAAAGAAACGGCTGATTTTATACTTTTCAATACATGCTGCGTTCGGGAGCATGCCGAACTTCGAACTTTCGGCAATGTCGGTTTTGTAAAAGAACTTAAACAAAAGAATCCGCGTTTGATTCTCGGCGTTTGCGGCTGCATGATGCAGCAGAAGCAGGTCGCGAAAAAATTGTTTGATCGTTTCCCGTTTGTTGACATGGTGTTCGGAACACACGAGCTCAAGAATTTTCCGCTGCTGTTGGAACAGGTATTTAACAACAGACGTATCCTCCGTGTTGACGATTCAGCAGGGGAAGTCATAGAAGGTCTTCCGGCCGAACGCGAACCCGGATTCTCCACATTCGTGAACATTATGTACGGCTGTGACAATTTTTGCACGTACTGCATAGTGCCCTATGTTCGCGGAAGGGAACGTTCCCGCAGTCCCGAGAACATCATTGCGGAGGTCCGGCAAGTTGTGAACGACGGTTACATCGAAGTCACGCTGCTTGGCCAGAACGTAAATTCATACAATTATGACGGAGTTCGCTTCCCGGAACTGTTAAAGCGCGTCAATGATGAGGTTAGAGGACTGAAACGGCTCAGGTTTATGACATCTCATCCGAAGGATCTCTCGGATGAACTCATCGATGCAATGGCGTCGCTTGACAAAGTATGCAAGCATATTCATTTGCCGGTACAGTCCGGAAGCGACCGAATTCTCCGACTTATGAACAGAAAATACACGAGTGCGGATTATTATGCTCTTGTTGATAAACTTCGGACCCGTGTTAAGGATGTTGAAATAACCACCGATATAATTGTGGGTTTTCCGCAGGAAACAGAGGAAGATTTTAATGCAACATGCGCGCTTGTTCGCAATGTCGGCTACAGCAACGCATATACGTTTGCATATTCCCCACGCGAAGGCACCGTTGCAGCACGCATGGACGGACAAATCCCTCTCGAAGAAAAAAAACGCAGACTGAACGCGCTTAACGCTGTTCTCGCGGAAACTCTTCCGGCGGGAAACGAGAAGTATATCGGCTATGAAGGCGATATTCTCGTTGAAGGAGTCGATCATCGCGGCGAACCGCTGCTTTTCGGCAAGCTTTCCAACTTTAAAATGGTGTATGTTAAGGGCGACGAAAGCCTTGTCGGAACCGTTGTTCCCGTTAAGGTCGACGGTTTGCGTTTCAACTCGCTGCAAGGTCATATCACCGACTGAACAAGCGGCCGCATAACTCCTTAAAACAGGCATCAAAGTTTAATCAGCAGGAGAGGACTCTATGGCAAGCATGACCCCAATGATGCGGCAGTATTTGCAGCTTAAAGAGAAATACAGCGATTGCCTTCTGTTTTTCAGACTCGGCGATTTTTATGAGATGTTTTTTGACGATGCAAAAACAGCATCCCGCGAACTTGAACTGACACTCACAGGACGCGATTGCGGGCTTGAAGAGCGCGCACCGATGTGCGGCGTGCCGTACCATTCGGTTAACACGTACATAACGAAACTTATCGACAAAGGATACAAGGTTGCAATTTGCGAACAGCTTACGGATCCTGCTCTTTCGCAGGGACTTGTTGAACGCGACGTTATTCGAGTTATCACTCCGGGAACGGTTATTGAAACTCAGATGCTCAACGACAAGGAAAATAACTATATTGCCGCCGTGTACCTGAAACGTGCCGGGAAAAACCCATCCTGCTCAATTGCATACAGTGATGTTTCAACGGGTGAATTCTGTGTAACTTCATTTGAAGGCAGCGATATCTCATCGGATCTTTTCAATGAGCTTGTCGGAATATCGCCGCGTGAGCTCATTGCAAATTCGGAAATGTTCGAGGACGAACTGCTGCTTAAACGCATAAAGGCAAGATTCTACACCGAGCAGGCAGAGCAGAGGGCATTCGACATTAAACGCGGCACCGAAAAGCTTTGCAGGCATTTTGGTGTTGCAACGCTGCAGGGATTCGGCATACGCAATGACTCACCGGATATTGCCGCCGCCGGTGCTTTGCTCGGATATCTTGAAGATACTCAAAAGAACGCACTGACGCATATAACCCGGATAACGAAAATTCGACGCAGCGAGTTTATGGGTATCGACGCGGCTACAAGGCGCAACCTTGAATTGACAGAACCGCTGAGGTTTGACGGCAGCAAGAAAAACACGCTGCTGTATGTTCTTGACAAAACGGAGACTGCAATGGGCGGGCGGCTGCTGCGCAAATGGATCGAACGCCCCCTTCAGATTGAAGAACAGATTAATGAGCGGCTCAATGCCGTGGAGGCAATCTCGGACGCCGCACGCGAACGGGAAGTTCTCGCGGCTGCACTTTCCGATGTTTATGACATCGAACGCTTGTGCAGCAGAATTGCATACGGAACAGTCACCCCAAAAGACTGCCTTTCACTGTGCTCAACGCTTGCTGCATTGCCCTTGATTTATGCTGCCGCAAACAGCTTTGCCTGTTCAAAACTTCAATCACTTGCCGCACGCATTGATCCTATGACCGAGATTGCAGAGCTGCTCAAATCCGCAATAAATGATGATGCGGGGATATCCGTAAAGGACGGAAATATTATAAAAAGCGGCTACAACGCCGAAGTTGACGAGTTACGCAGTCTTGCTGAAAACGGAGGCAAATGGCTTCGTGACTTTGAATCTGCCGAAAAAACACGAACAGGCATAAAGACACTTAAAGTCAGCTACAATCGCGTGTTTGGGTATTACATTGAAGTTTCAAAATCGTACGCCGGAAGCGTACCGCTGGAATATCAGCGCAAGCAAACCCTTGCAAACTCAGAGCGTTATATAACTCCGCAGCTTAAAGAAGCCGAGGAAAAGATTCTGAGTGCAAAGGAAAACTGTATCCAGCTTGAGTACAGACTGTTTGCCGAGATTCGCGAAAAACTTTCCGATTGCCTCAGCGCGCTCAAGCTCAATTCCGCCGTTATTGCTGAACTTGATGCATTCTGTTCGTTTGCCAAAGCTGCGGTTGCAAACGGGTATGTCCGTCCGCGCATTAATACCAAAGGCAGAATTTCAATCACCGACGGAAGGCATCCCGTTGTTGAACCGGGCATGAAAGATGCATTTGTTCCGAATTCAACGGATATGAACATGCAGAACGATCGCTTGATCATTCTGACAGGCCCGAACATGGCGGGGAAAAGCACATATATGCGCCAAGTTGCGCTGATAACACTGATGGCACATTTAGGGTCATTCGTTCCGGCAAAAGCGGCTAATATCTGCATTACGGACAGAATCTTTACCCGTGTCGGCGCGTCGGACAGCCTTTCAACGGGCCAGAGCACATTCATGGTTGAAATGAGCGAAATGGCAAACATTTTGAACAATGCGACTTCGAGAAGTCTGCTCATTATTGATGAAATCGGCAGAGGAACAAGCACTTTTGACGGATTGAGCATTGCATGGGCAGTACTGGAGTACATCTCAAATCCCGAAAAATGCGGAGCGAAAGCTCTTTTTGCAACTCATTATCATGAGCTTACCGAACTTGAAGGCAGGCTGTCAGGAGTCAAAAACTATCGAATTTCCGTCAAAGAGATCGGTGACAACATTATTTTTCTCCGAAAAATTGTCCGCGGCGGTGCGGATAAAAGCTTTGGAATCCAGGTTGCAAAGCTTGCGGGGCTTCCCGCTGCGCTTATTGAAAGGGCAAAAAATATTTTGTCCGAACTTGAAGCTTCGGATATCAATAACGCATCACAGCGCGTAAAAGCAGAGGATAAGCCGACGCAAATGAGTATGATCGGTGAAACAGGTGCCGATGCCGATGAGGTATGCGCCGGCGTTATTGCAGAACTTGCAAAAATGGATGCGGACAGAATGACTCCCATGGAAGCGTTAAGCAAGCTTTATGAGCTGAGCTCTCGCGTTAAAATTGCAAAAAGCTGAAACGGGACGCCTTTCTTCAGCACCAAATTCATTTGATTTTCGGTATTATGCAGCATGAATAAACGAATAATTATACTTGAACCGAATACGGCTAACAAAATTGCTGCCGGCGAGGTTGTTGAACGCCCTGCAAGCATCGTTAAGGAGCTTGTTGAAAACGCTCTCGATGCAGGCAGCAGCGCCGTAACCGTGGAGATACGCAACGGCGGAATCGACTATATCAGAATAACCGATAACGGCAGCGGCATACCGAGCGACGATGTCCGCACGGCTTTTCTCCGCCATGCAACAAGCAAGCTCTCTTCTGCGGAAGAATTAACCCATATTGAAACTTTCGGATTCCGCGGAGAAGCGCTTGCCTCTGTTGCGGCTGTTTCAAAAGTTTCAATGCGAACGAGAACCGAAGATGATGAATCCGGGACTTATATTGCAATTGAGGGCGGTGTCGAAACGTGTTTTGAACCGTGCGGCTGTCCGACGGGCACAACAGTTGAAGTTAACGAACTTTTTTTCAATGTTCCTGCAAGATTGAAATTTCTTAAGTCTCCGCGAAGCGAAGCCGCATTTATCGGTGATTATGTCGTGCGCCTAATACTTGCAAACACTGATACGGCGATAAAATTCATTAATAACGGAAAGACCGTTTACCACAGCACCGGTGACGGCAGCCTTGAAAATGCATTGTTCTGCGTCTATGGGAACGCAATTTCGAACTCTTTGTACCCTGTTGAATTCGACAACGGTTACATTCGAGTCGGCGGCTATGTCGGCAGTGAGAGCATTGCGGGGAAGAACCGTGCAAAACAGAGCATATTCGTAAATCGGCGATACATTAAATCTTCACTTATCAGCAATGCTGCTCAGCGCGCATTCGATACAAGGCTGATGAACGGAAGGTTTCCGTTTTTCGTGCTTGATATTACAATTTCGAGCAGAGAAATCGATGTTAATGTTCACCCAAACAAACTATCCGTCCGTTTTCGCGACGATGAACGTGTGGCTCTTTCCGTAACCCGCGCGATTACGGAAGCACTGAACAGCGTATCAACGGCTTATCCGTTTTTTGAATGTTCCGCTGAACAAGAGCCGTGTACTGTCAGAGACTCCGATTCAGATGCAGACAGTGCCCCCGCTCATATTATTTCAACGGCGGGCCAATCAAACGCAGATCCCGACCGACGTGACAACATCGATGATTATGCGGAATCAACCAAGAAAGTGCAGTCGAACGAATCAGCTCCAGTTCGAGCGGAAGTTGTAAGTGAAGAATTTTCAATCGTCAGCGGAGACAGCTGCGGTGTGGAAACTGCCGCCGAAAATATTGATTGGAGTCTTAATAAACCGTCAAAGTGGATGCTTCGGGACAGCGGAGCCGCTGCAATACCTGATTTTATGCCGGACACACATTTCGAAAGGAATTTTGGTTCGATACCGTTTTATTCAAGCAATGCTGTGCCGACACAAAAGCTCGAAAAGCCTGAGCAGATTCGACTCGATGCCGATTCGTGTAGCATTATCGGTACGGTATTCAACACATATATCATTGTGCAGCAAAATGATGCGGTTTACTATATCGACCAGCACGCGGCTCACGAAAGACTTCTTTATGAAAAGCTTGTCGCAGGGGAGCTTCGTTTCTGTTCACAGCTGCTCGTCATGCCGGATTATGTAAAACTTGATCCCGTTGCGTATTCTTGCCTTGAGGATAATCTTGAACGAATAGAGGAACTTGGTTTTTCTGTCGAGTTGTGCGGTGAACTCACAATCAGAATTTATGCCGTGCCGGATATTCTGAATTTTAACATTGTGAACGGCCGCACCCAAAACGGCCGCGGAATTGAAAGTTTTCTTAATGAGGCAATTGCGATCATTGAAGAAAACGGCAGTGTGGACGAAACGGAACTTGTTCGTTCAAAGCTCATAAAGGCTTCGTGTAAGCACGCTGTGAAAGGCGGAGATATGCTGGATGAACAGCAGGTGAAGGCGCTTGTTCAATCATATTGCGGCGGCAATGTTCCTCTGACTTGCCCGCACGGCCGACCTGTGATAATCAGCGTAAAAAAATCCGACCTTGAAAAACAGTTTAAAAGGGTGTTATGATGAAACAGAGGATTTATATAATTGCAGGCCCAACCGCAAGCGGAAAAACAGCAGCGGCGATAGGTGTTGCAAAGCGAATGAACGCAGAAATCGTCTCTGCGGATTCGATTCAAATTTACCGCGGACTCGATATCGGCTCCGCAAAGCCATCCGTTCAGGAACAATGCGGCGTTCCTCACCACCTGATTGACTGTGTTGACATCGAAGACAGGAGTTTTAATGTTGCAATGTTTCGGGAACGTGCCTCCGAAAAAATACGCGAAATCGCCTCTCGAGGAAAAAACGCGCTTGTTGTCGGAGGAACAGGCCTTTACATCAATGCTTTGACTTATCCGCTGAACTTCTCATCCGCTGAACCGAATATCGAGCGGCGTGAAGAACTGAGCAAAATGGAGGATGCCGACCCCGGGTGCCTCCACAAAATGCTTAGTGACATTGATCCCGCAACTGCCCAAAGATTGCATGTTAATGACAGAAAACGCATAATCCGTGCCATTGAAATCTTTGAACAGACGGGGCAGACCGCATCCGCGCACGGCGGAGATTTTTCAAACGCCCGCGGTGAAGAAATTGAATTTGAACCCATAATTGCCGCCCTCTGTTTTTCCGACAGAGCGAAGCTCTATGAACGCATTGAGCGCAGAGTTGACCTTATGATTGAAAACGGATTGATTGATGAAGTTAAAGCCGTTGCGGAAAAGGGTTATGACCGAAGTTTGCCTGCTCTCCAAGGGCTTGGGTATAAACAGCTTTTGATGTACCTTGACGGCGAATGCAGCTTTGATGAGGCAATTGAGCTTATAAAACGCGACACACGCCGATTTGCAAAAAGGCAGATCAGCTGGTTCAAACGTGATAAGCGTATACACAGTTTCTTTGCGGATAAAGAAACCGCTGATGGGCTTGTACAAAGCCTGTATGAATACTTTATGAACCCGGAGCTGTTTCAGGGAGATGCACCCGAAACAGAACAGGAAGGAGAACAAACCTGAATTATGTACGGAAAAGCATACAGCAACTTATTAATAAGTGAAAACGCTTTCAACACGGTTTGCAGACTTGAAGAAGAGCTTGCTCCCGTTTTTCGGCGGATTGAATCAATTGAATGCGAGAATGAAGCAAAAGTTCTTGTGGCTTTCCATAAGAACCGTGTTGCAGCGCATTATTTTAATCCGACAACCGGTTACGGTTATGATGACATCGGCAGAGATAATCTTGACAAAGTATTTGCGGACGCGTTCGGTGCCGAAAGTGCAATTGTCAGTCCGCAGCTTATTTCCGGAACTCATGCGATTTTTACTGTTCTTTCGGGGCTGCTTCGGCACGGCGATTTACTCCTTGCCGTTTCCGGAAAGCCATATGATACTTTGGTTGATGCGATAGGCGTTTCCGATGCCGAAGACGATGAAGCCGAGGCTGCAAACACCGTCGAATGCTCACTCAAGGAGCGCGGTGTGCGTTATTCACAGATAGATTTAAACGATGACGGGAGTTTTCGGCTTGAAAGCATTGTTGAATGTATCGAACGGGAACATCCGAGGGTTGTTTACGTTCAGCGTTCACGCGGATATGCATGGCGGGAAGCTGTTCATCCGCAGGCAATGCAGCCGGTTTTCGATGAAGTGAAACGAATATCTCCGAACTCAATAATCGTTGTTGACAATTGTTACGGTGAATTCACCTGCAATTGTGAACCTTTGGCTGTCGGTGCGGATATCATTGTGGGTTCCCTTATCAAAAACCCGGGCGGCGGACTTGCTCCCACCGGCGGATACTTCGCAGGAAAGAAATCTGCTGTGGACAGAATAGCAAACTCAATGACGGTGCCCGGCATAGGCAGGGAAGCGGGGTCGTATTTCGGAAGTTATCTCCCGTTTTATCAGGGCTTTTTCAGTGCTCCGCATGTTGTTGCGCAAAGCCTCAAGACTTCGGCGCTGTTTGCAAAGGCTTTTGAATATCTGAAACTGCCCACGATGCCTCCGAGTGATGCTGTGCGTTCCGATATCGTGCAGTCGCTGCGTTTTGACACCAAGGAAGAACTCATTGATTTCTGTGCATGCATCCAGGCAGTTGCGCCTGTTGACGGGTATGTTGTTCCCGAGCCGTGGGCAATGCCGGGGTACAGCCACGATGTTATTATGGCGGCGGGCACTTTTATCCAGGGCGCATCCATTGAACTTTCCGCCGATGCGCCGATCTGCAAGCCGTACACAGCATACGTTCAGGGTGCATTAAACTATTCTCACGGTCGGCTTGCCGTGATGAGGGTTTTGACTTCTCTGCTTGATAAAAAAGGCTGCGGCACGAATGTGTTAACCGACTGAAACTGAGGTGTAGAATGAAAAAATGTGTTCTTTATGACGGAAAAGTTTGCAATGACTGCGGTGAATGCAATCGCTGCGACCTTGACCCTGACAAAATTTGCGACAATTGCGGAAAATGCCTCCAAAGAGGCAACGATGAATTCAACAGCATAATTTATCGTTATCCGACGGAAGACGAGAATGAGTGCGAGTGTGAATGCGAATGTGATCATCATGAAAACGATGAAGAATTGAATTCCGCCGATTTTGATGAATTCCTCGATGAACCCATAGAGCTTGGCGTTCCGAATCCTATTCAAATTGACCCTGCGCTTGCCGCCGAATGGGAACGACGACTTGCCGAATCTTTTCGCGAGGATGCTCGGCGGGAAGCGGCTTCAGATGATGCTCCGAAAGGTCTTTACGCCGTGCGCAAACGCCGTGAACGAAAGTGACGGGGGAGTTATTGCTCCGTTCCGCAAATAACTCGAAGTATTTTAAGATACGGCAATGTGCAGCAAGGCTTATCCGTTGTTCATTGCCGTAAATTTTTTGCAAGGTCGGATCGGATGTCAACCGCTATTCGGTTTCGTCCGGCTCGTTTCCGTTTTTTGTGTCCGCATCAGCAGTGCCGCTTTTTTTCCCTTTAAGACTGATAACCTCGGCAGCAAAACGCCGTCTGTCCTCTGCCTGAGGAACATAATGTTTTCGCGTTGTATTGACGTCTTTTTGGCCTAAAACATCCGCAACAAGGTAAATATCTCCGGATTCACGGTACAGCATGGTTCCGTATGTGCTGCGCAGCTTATGCGGGGAGATTCTTTTCAGCGGAGCAGCAAGCGCAGCATATTTTTTCACAAGGTTTTCGATTGCGCGAACCGTCATGCGTTTGTTCTGCATTGAAAGAAACAAAGCCTTTTCGTGACCCGGCTGCGCAGTCATGTTTTCTCGACGCAGCATATAATTCAGCAAAGCCTCTCGAACCTCGCTCCCGAAAACAAGCACATCCTGATTGCCGCCCTTGCGGACGATTCGCACTTCGTTTGACATAAAGTTTAAATCATCGATATTAATCCCGACAAGTTCACTGATGCGCATTCCCGTACCCAAAAAAAGTGTCACTATCGCAGTGTCACGAACCTGCGTCTGTTTATGATATTTTTTCTGAGCGGGGGACAGCCCTTCGCCGCTTTCAACAACTGTCAGCAGTGCATCAATTTCATCCGGTTCAAGCTTGACTATCGGCTTTTCATGCACCTTGGGTGTGTCCGCCAAAGCTGCGACGTTGCGCGTTATTCTTCCTTTTTTATAAAGATACTTAAAAAAAGAGCGTACAGAAGAGAGTTTACGCGCCTTGGCTCGTTCACCGTTTGTAATATATTCTTCTTTTTCGTAATCTTCAGAATCGGTTTCCGCAGGATACATAGCAACGTATTCGAGGTAGCGTTCGATGTGATCGATTGAAACGTTTTCAAGAATCGAACAGTCAATATCACGTATGCTCAATAATCCCGAGCATAAGCTGTCGCTGATCAAAAACTTAAAAAAAAGCTTCAGGTCAAGAGCATATCCGTACCGTGTGAGAACGCTTGTTGACGGTTCGATGCCGCGGAAAAACTCCGCGCAAATCGGCGGCAAATCTTCGAGCAATGCGCGCAGTTTGAGCGTATACACGCGGGTTCTTTCATTTGAATAGTCTTCACTCATATTTTATACTTAAAGTAGTATTTGCATCGTAACAGCCGAACGTATTGAAACTGAAAAGCGGGGAAAAACACTGTTTCTGTTCTTCCCAACTATTCGCAAAATGCATGTTTTGCGAATAGTTAGGAAGAAACAAATTCATAAACAGCTTTAATGGCTTCCGTTTACACTCCCTTGCATTTTAAAACATACGCCAGACTTGTTATATCAGTTCTGCTTTTTGAGGTTTGCAGCTGCAGTTGTTGCAAGCTTATCGCACCGGTTGTTGTATGGATTATCCGCATGCCCCTTAACTTTGCGCCAATCAAGTTTGTGAACCCGCTGCAATTCCAAAAGTCTTTCCCAAAGTTCTCGGTTTTCAACAGGCTTTCCGGAGGCTGTTTTCCAGCCGTTTTTCAGCCAATTCCATATCCAGCCGTTATTAAACCCGTTGCACAGATATGCGCTGTCCGTATATAACTCGACTTCACACGGCTCCCTAAGCAGTTCGAGTGCTTTAATTGCCGCTGTAAGCTCCATGCGGTTGTTCGTTGTCATTTTTTCGGCTCCGCTTATTTCTTTTTTTGCTTCGCCGTATATAAGCACCGCACCCCAGCCGCCGACTCCCGGATTTCCTGAGCATGCACCGTCAGTATAGATTACAACTCGCTTCATTAAAATCAGTTCCTGTGCTGAATTGATTTACACATCATATTTTGATTACCCGATGTTGAAATTGTACGATGATTCAACTTCAACATTCGGAATATCCGAATCGGCAGCGTCATCCGCAGATGACGAACCCTCATATCGGAATTCATCATTGTATGCATCCTCTTCATCATATGCTTCGGATTCGTCATGACAATTTGCGGATTGCGGAAGCGGAATAAACACGGGCGCACCGTCCTTAAACTTCCATTCTCCGAAAACACCGCGAAACTCTGCTCCGAGTTCAAGATGCAGCATGGCAATGCCGCAGTCAACCCCGCCGAACCCCCAATTGTTTGAATTGTTTATGAGTTCAATGCTGTCTTCCTTTATATCAAGCTCCCACGGCTGCTTATTGAGAGCCGAAGGCGAAAGCCGTGCGCAGTTGACAGCCTCCTGCTGCCATGCCGGAAGTGCCGAAAACGCTGCGGCATTCAATCCTGTAAGCTGTTCGATGCTTTTCTTCTTTGTGTGTTTAATTTTTCCGTCATAAAAGCCGAATGCGATAATGCAGGCAAGCGTTTCATCTTCCTTAATGTCCACAAATTCACGAACCTTTGACTTTTTATATGACGCGCCGAGCCAGCATGTTGCAATTCCGCGGGCAGTGCATTCAAGAACAAATGCCTCGCCGATATAACCGCCCATGTATTTGCTGCCCTTCTTTGTTATGACTGCCGCAAAACCTTTTGTTCCTGCAACTCTGCCGTAAGCCAAAAAAATGGATTTCAGAACCCCGTCCTTTGAACGCAAAACAAGCCGTGCTTCATCGTTGTTGAGCCCTGCTGCGAATTTTTTCAGTTCAGTGAAAGTTTTTTGATCCACCGTATCTGAAAACTCACGTACGGATGTCCTGTTTTTTATTGATTTATACCAATTTAAAGTCATATCATTCATAATGATGTACACTCCCCCGTTTTCATTAGAATTATTTATTAAACAAAATCTTCTTGAGATACTGACCGGTGTAGCTGTTCTCAACAAGCGCAACCTGCTCCGGTGTTCCGCAAGCCACAATGCTGCCGCCGCGATCTCCACCCTCAGGTCCGAGATCAATGATATAATCCGCCGTTTTAATTACGTCGAGATTGTGTTCAATAACAAGGACACTGCTGCCGCTGTCGCAAAGGCGTTCAAGAATGGAAAGCAATCGTTCAACATCAGCAACATGCAATCCTGTCGTCGGTTCATCAAGGATATATAGTGTTCTGCCTGTATCGCGCCGAGCAAGCTCGGTTGCAAGCTTGACGCGCTGCGCTTCTCCGCCGGAAAGCGTTGTTGAGGACTGTCCGAGTTTTATATAGCCGAGTCCGACATCAAAAAGCGTCTGCAATTTCTTCGCAATTTTGGGATGCGCCGAAAAGAACTCCAATGCCTGCTCAACCGTCATATCGAGTACGTCCGCAATTGTTTTGCCGCGGTATCGAACTTCCAGAGTTTCACGATTATACCGTTTGCCCTTGCATACCTCGCATGGAACATACACATCGGGCAAAAAATGCATCTCGATCTTTATTATACCATCACCGCGGCAGGATTCGCAACGTCCGCCTTTAACGTTAAAGCTGAATCTACCGTTTGTATATCCGTGCATTTTTGCATCGGGCGTCATTGCGAACACTTCACGGATAAGGTCAAAAACGCCCACATAGGTTGCGGGATTGCTTCGCGGCGTCCTGCCGATAGGCGATTGATCAATATCGATTACCTTATCAAGATACTGAACTCCGCTTATACTGTCAAACTCGCCTGATTTTGTCCGTGCCCGATTGAGCATTCGCAGCAATGTATTTCGAATTATTCCGTTCACAAGGCTTGATTTTCCCGAACCGGAGACGCCGGTTACACATGTGAATACACCGAGCGGAATTTTCACCGTGATATTTTTAAGATTGTTTTCACGACAACCCTCAACGCACAGCCAACGTTCATCGAACGGTTTTCGGCGTTCCTCAGGAATGGGAATAAAACGCTTACCGCTCAGGAACTGCCCGGTTATGGATTCCGGAGCATTCATTATATCCTCAACGCTGCCCTGTGCAACAACATACCCGCCGTGCACGCCGGGACCGGGGCCGATATCGACAATGTAATCCGCACTGCGCATGGTATCTTCGTCATGTTCGACAACAATAAGAGTATTGCCGAGGTCACGGAGTCCTTTCAGCGTTGCAAGCAGGCGGTCATTATCACGCTGATGCAGCCCTATGCTCGGTTCATCTAAAATATAGAGAACGCCGACAAGGCCCGAGCCTATTTGAGTTGCAAGCCGAATGCGCTGTGCCTCTCCTCCGGAAAGGCCTGATGCCGAGCGTGAAAGTGTGAGATATTCCAACCCGACGTTGACAAGAAAGCGCAGTCTGGCCTTCAGCTCCTTGTAAATTCGGGAGGCAATAATCTTTTCTGATTCCGAAAGAACAAGCCCGTCTATAAAAGCAAGAACGTCGGTTATGGACATGCCGCACACGTCCGCAATCGACTTATTCCCGATTGTAACTGCAAGCACTTCGGGCTTAAGTCGCTTTCCTCCGCATGTCGAACAGGGTATTTTGCTCATAAATGCTTCGTAAGCTTCCTTCATGGAATCGGATTGAGTTTCGTGATAACGTCTTTCAAGAGTGGGTATAACGCCTTCGAATTCCGTTTCGAAAAAACCGCCGCCGTAATCTCTTTCGTACTCAACATGAATTCTCTTTCCGCCCGTACCGTAAAGAATAACCTTGCGGATTTCTTCGGGCAGTTCGCGCCACGGCGTATCCGGCGAAAAACCGTATTCGTCAGCGAGTGCTTTTAAATACATGCTTGCAATTCCGTTTGCGGAATTCCATCCCATTGCGGCAATCGCACCTTTGTTCAAAGACAGCGAATCATCCGGAACAACAAGCAGCGGATCGATTTTTTCCTGATAACCAAGGCCGGTGCAGTCCGGGCAGGCGCCGAACGGACTGTTGAACGAGAACATTCGCGGTGACATTTCTTCAATGCTGATACCGCACTCATGACAGGCAAAATTCTGAGAAAAAAGCAGCTCCTCCACACCGTCCTCAACGATGATTCCCCCGTTTGCGGCCTTTTTTTCAGCGGGAATATTCTCCCCTGCCGCATCCCTGTCGGGCAGGATATCAACCTTTGCGAGCCCGTCGCCGAGCGCAAATGCTGTTTCCAACGAATCGGTAAGTCTTGAATCAATGCCTTCCTTGATAACAAGACGATCGATAACGACATCGATGCTGTGTTTGAGCTTTTTGTCAAGTTTGGGAACATCATTGATATCGTAAACCGTGCCGTCAATCTTAACGCGCACATAGCCGTCTTTACGTATCTGTTCAAGCAACTTAACATGTTCGCCTTTTTTTGCACGTATTACAGGCGCAACGATGAGTATCCTTGAACGTAACGGGAGCAGTTTAACTTTATCAACCACCTGGTCTATGCTTTGGCGCGCAATTTCCCTTCCGCATTTGGGACAATGCGGAACGCCGACACGCGCAAAAAAAAGCCTCAGATAGTCATAAATCTCCGTAACGGTACCGACTGTTGACCTCGGGTTGTTTGATGTGCTTTTCTGGTCAATTGAAACCGCAGGTGAAAGCCCTTCGATGTAATCAACATCGGGTTTGTCCATTTGGCCCAAAAACTGGCGGGCATATGTCGAAAGGGACTCGACATATCGCCGCTGCCCTTCTGCAAAAATCGTTTCAAACGCAAGTGAAGATTTTCCGGAACCCGAAAGTCCGGTAAAAACAATCAGTTTATCTCTCGGAACAGTTAAATCTATGTTTTTCAGGTTATTCTCCCGTGCGCCTTTTATTGTTATGCAATCTTTCATTTTGCCATATCTCTTTTCTTGCGTGATTCATTCAAAATACGAGTTATTTTCTTGTTCTTCCGCGTGCCTTTTTTCGACTGCCGGGAGTTCCGGGCTTTGCTCCGCGTTTTGTTCCGGGCTTTGGTGCGGAATCCGATGCTCCATCCGACCTGCCCTGCAATCTGTACAGTTCATCGCGAAGCTTTGCGGCAGTTTCAAACTCAAGCTCCATGGCGGCACGCTGCATCTGTTCGGTCAGCAAAGCAATCTTTTCGGCTTTTTCGTCCTCGTTCATTCCCGCAGCAGCATCTTCAACCGCGCCTGATATTTCTATTATGCCGTGAACAGCCTTCTTAATGCTCTTGGGAGTTATTCCGTGTTCAATGTTAAACGCCTGCTGCTTGGTTCGCCTGCGGTTTGTTTCATCAATCGTGCTTTGCATTGAGTCCGTTATCGTGTCTGCATACATGATAACATATCCGTCAACATTGCGTGCTGCTCTGCCGACAGTCTGAATCAGCGACGTTGACGACCGCAGAAAGCCTTCCTTGTCAGCATCAAGTATAGCAACAAGCCCGACTTCCGGAAGATCCAGTCCCTCTCGCAGCAGGTTTATGCCTACGAGAACATCGAATTCTCCGAGTCGAAGATCCCGAATGATTTCCATGCGCTCCATTGTGTCAATATCTGAATGCATATAGCGCACTCTGATGCCGATTGAATCAAGATGTTCCGTCAGCATTTCCGCCATGCGTTTCGTGAGCGTTGTAACAAGCGTGCGATAGCCCTTGGCTGCATTTTTATTTACTTCGGAAATCAAATCATCAATCTGCCCCTTGACGGGACGAATGTAAATCTCCGGATCAAGCAGCCCTGTCGGCCTGATTATCTGCTCAGCAATGTTTGCTGCTCTTGCAAGTTCGTATTCGGCAGGAGTCGCGCTGACGCACACAAGCTGTTTTATGCGTTCTTCAAACTCTTCGAACTTCAGCGGACGATTGTCAAAAGCGCTTGGAATACGGAATCCGTAATCGACAAGTTCGGTCTTGCGTGCAAGGTCTCCTCTGTACATTGCCCTTATCTGCGGAATTGTAACATGGGACTCATCGATAATTGTCAGGAAATCATTGCCCATGAAATCAAGCAGCGTAAACGGCGGCTGTCCGGGTTTTCGCCCGTCAAAGTATCTTGAGTAGTTTTCTATGCCCGAGCAATAGCCTATTTCCCGCATCATTTCCATGTCATAAAGCGTACGCTGCTCAAGCCTCTGCGCCTCAACGAGCTTGTTTTGCGCCTTCAGCTCCTCAACGCGATTTTTCATATCCTGCTCGATCTGTTCAAGTGCAGATTCAATCTTTTCTTTTCCGGTCGCATAGTGTGTTGCAGGAAAAATCACCGCATGAGCAAGGGCCGCCGCAGGAATTCCCGTAACGGCGTTAACCTCGCTTAAAGATTCAATTTCATCGTCGAAATACTCAACCCGAACAGCTCTGTCATACGCATTCATCGGGAATATCTCAACAATATCACCGCGAACGCGAAAAATGCCGCGACTGAATTCATAGTCATTGCGCTGATATTGAATGTCTACAAGTCTTTTTATCAATTCTTCGCGGGGAAAGACCGCACCTTTGCGCAGTGATATGCTCATTCGCATGTATTCTTCAGGACTGCCCAAAGCATAGATGCAGGAAACTGATGCAACGATAATAACATCCTTGCGTTCATTAAGTGAACACGTCGCACTGTGGCGCAAGCGGTCGATTTCCTGATTTATGTCCGCCGTTTTTTCAATGTATGTATCGGAAGAAGCAATATAAGCTTCCGGCTGGTAGTAGTCATAATATGAAACAAAGTATTCAACTGCATTATTCGGAAAGAACTCACGAAATTCCGAACAAAGCTGTGCCGCAAGCGTCTTGTTGTGAGCAATGACAATTGTCGGCTTCTGTACGCGTTCGATAAGCTTTGCCATTGTGAATGTTTTTCCTGAGCCTGTAACGCCCAAAAGAACCTGAAGCTTGTCACCCGAAAGCACGCCGTTTGCAAGCGTATCGATTGCCTGAGGCTGATCGCCCTGCGGTTCAAAGGGCGAAACAACTTTAAATTCTGCCATAGTATAAACTCCTTTTGCTCAATCCGCCGAACCGGATTATGTACACTGTCGGCTAACCGCACTATGATTATACCACAAGAATTTTAAATGTGAAATACCTAATCGAAATGATTAAAACTTTATTTTCAAAGCAAATGCTTCAGCTGTGCACCCGGCGGCAGAACGTTGTTTTATACACAAGCATATTCCGGCATGACAGGAAAACATTTCGTTTGAAATTATCAACAAAAACTGTTAATCTTTCTGTACGGCATATTAAAATGTTGCGGAGGTTCAGAATGGAAGTGTTGTTTGTTATATGGGCGGGAATCATTCCGCTTGTTCCGCTTATAGGTGTTCAACTGTTTAAGCAGCGCTGCGACAAAAGGAAAGCTGCTGTCTGCCGCTTGCTTTTTTTCGGACAAGCGATTCTTTCGCTTACATACATAGCTGTGTATTTCGGTATTATCGGTTGACAGTATTCTGAGCAGGCATTCGGTGAGATTGCTGAAGAAGCAATCCGCTGCATCGATTGCGTTGATTTGTTTGCCCGAAGCTTGTTTGGCAAGGCAGCGATTGCAAAGGGACCGACCGCTGCGCGGACAGTCCCCGATGCATTATTATTCAGGATACTTATGCTTGCCGGGCTTTACTCGTGAATATCGCAAGCGCGGTCTTTTTCTGCAAGCATATCAGCTGGGACCAGACGTTTTTTGAAAATAAAGTTGTACAATGCCTGACCTACAGCAGTGCAGATTATAACGGATGTTACAGCCTCGATGATTCCGTTCAAAGTCACGACACCGAGCATCATCTTGAACAGAGCATCCGCTGTTGCTGCTCCGAACTGTGCCATACATGCATCTTTTGCAAACAGATAGAAAGCTCCGAGGAAGAGGATCGTGTTCGTAATGGTTCCGACAAAGGCGGCGACCGCCATGCTTGAAATTCGGGTCTTGTCAAACTTGTTAAAAAGCGTGTACACCGCACGGGACGTAACTCCGATCATGATTCTCGGTACAATAAGGCATATAATCATAAGCCCAACAGTTTTTAATCCGCCGGCATTCATGATTATCATTGCAAACGCATCGGGTTCGGTGAAGCATTTAATGACGGATGTCAATCCGAAAACGAGGCCGAAAAACATTCCGCCCTTAAACCCAAGAAAGTAGGACGCAATGATAACGGGAACCTGAATGATGACGATCGCCGCAACGCTTGTCGGGATAAACCCAAGCCCGGGTACGAATGCCATGATAAGCATAATAGCAAGAAACAGCGCGTAAGTCGTCAGGACTTTTGTGTTGAGTGATTTCATAATCATCCTCCGGCACATTTATTTTGCTGCGGGTATTATAGCTGAAAATTCTTTGCTTGGCAACATGCAAAGAACACATATATTCAGAAAAATCCGTTTTGGGGTATTTGCCGTGCAGCATTTGATTCCGGCTGATTTTTTCGAGACCTGTTTCATTTCCTGATTATGCAGGGAAAGTCTGACGGATGAGCAATTCGGCGGCTTGCATGTGCAGGTGCATGATGTGTTTGCTTTTGCAGGGAAACTTTTTATAAAAAATGTTTGATGCAAAAGAAAAAATATCGCCGCAAACGTAATATATAATATTACTGTCAATATATTGGCCGATTCCACTTTATTTGCGGACGAAAATCAACTATAATAGGGTTTGAACAAAAAAGATTGAGCAATTTCGGTCTTTCCGGATGTTGTCATGATGTTTCAAACAGCCGCCGACCGGATAAGAATTGTTCTAAACATATTCCGAAGGAGGAAAAAGAATTGAAAAAACTTTTGCTTGGCAATGAAGCTATTGCAAGAGGTGCTTACGAAGCAGGCGTTCGCGTTTCAAGCGCATATCCCGGCACGCCCAGCACCGAAATCAACGAAAACGTTGCGACTTACCCCGAGATTTACTCCGAATGGGCCCCCAACGAAAAGGTTGCCGTAGAGGTTGCTCTCGGTGCAGCCGTAAGCGGTGCACGCAGCCTTGCATGTATGAAACACGTCGGCTTGAATGTTGCAGCCGATCCGTTCTTCACCGCAACCTACACCGGCGTTAATGCAGGCATGGTCGTTGTTGTTGCCGACGATCCCGGCATGCATTCATCCCAAAACGAGCAGGATACCCGTATGCTTGCACGCGCATCCCACGCACCGGTTCTTGACCCTTCCAACAGTCAGGAATGCAAGGACTTTCTCAAGCTTGCTTACGAAATCAGCGAAAAATACGACACTCCCGTCATTCTCCGTGTCACCACCCGCATTGCACATGCAAGAACCCTTGTTGAACTCGACGAACGTGTTGAAGTTCCCCTTCGCGAATACAAACGTGACATCAAGAAATACGTTTCAATGCCCGCAAACATGATCGCCCGTCATCTCTATGTTGAAGAGCGCGAAAAGAAGCTTGCCGAAGATGCAAACACTCTTCCCATCAACCGTATCGAATGGGCGGACAGGAAAATCGGCGTCATCACAAGCGGTGCTGCATATAACTACGTAAAGGAAGCAATGCCCACAGCATCCGTGCTGAAGCTCGGTCTTGCATACCCCATGCCCCGCAAACTCATCGAAGAGTTCGCAGCAGGCGTTGACACTCTCTATGTAATCGAGGATATGGAGCCCTTCTATGAGGACACCATCAAGTCTTGGGGCATCAAGTGCAGCGGCAAAGACCGCACCGGCGTTCAGGGTGAGCTTTTTGCACGCAAGATTGCAAACAAGTTTAACGGCGAAGAGGAAGCAGGTCCCATGAACACTCAGGGCATTCCCATGCGTCCCCCCGTACTCTGCCCCGGCTGCCCTCACAGGGGTCTTTATTACGTACTCGGCAAGCTCAAACTCACGGTATGTTCCGATATCGGCTGCTACACTCTCGGTGCGCTGCCTCCTCTCAGCGGAGTTGACACATGCGTATGTATGGGTGCATCCATCGGAATGGCACACGGCATGGAAAAGGCACGCGGTCATGAGCAGGCAAAGAAAACAGTTGCAGTTCTCGGCGACTCCACCTTCTGCCACAGCGGCCTCACCGGACTTCTCAACATGGCATACAATCGCGCCGTCGGCACGGTTATCATTGCCGATAACTCCATCACCGGCATGACCGGTCACCAGAACAACCCCGCAAACGGCTACGACATCCACGGCGAACCCACAACAAGCCTTGATATTCTCAAGCTCTGCGATGCAATGGGCATCAAGCATGTTCGCGTTGTCGATCCGTTCGACGTTAAAGAACTCGAAAAGGTTGTTCGCGAAGAGACCGAGCGTGAAGAGCTTTCCGTTATTATCTCCCGCCGTCCCTGTGCGCTTATTGTTAAGCAGCCCGGCACGCCGTTCATCTGCGACACAACAAAGTGCAAAAACTGCGGTATGTGTATGAAAATCGGCTGCCCCGCCATTCGCAAAACGGAAACCGGCGTTGCCGTTGATCCCACACAGTGCGTTGGCTGCGGACTTTGCGAACAGCTTTGTCACTTTGGCGCACTCCACACCGAAGCTTAAGGAGGGTTAATTATATGTTTAACATTGTTATCGTCGGCGTCGGTGGGCAGGGCACACTGCTTGCCAGCAAAATTCTCGGCCAGCTTGCAATGAACAACGGTTACGAGGTTCGCGTCAGCGAGGTTCACGGTATGAGCCAGCGCGGCGGCAGCGTTGTGACTTATGTTCGTATCAGCAATGATCAGCTTCTCTATTCCTCCATTGTTGAACAGGGTCAGGCTGATATCGTCCTTGCATTCGAGGATCTCGAAGCTCTGCGCGCACTCCCTTATCTCAAGTCGGAAGGCACGATGGTTGTTAACACACAGAAGATACTGCCCATGCCCGTTATTACCGGTGCCGCAAAGTATCCCGAAGATTGCCTTGAAAGGGTTGAAAACGCCTGCAAGACGATCAAGCTCAACGCTGTTGAAATTGCACACGAATGCGGAACCTACAAGGCTGCAAACGTCGTTTTGATGGGTGTTGTTGCAAAGATGCTTCCCTTCCCCGTTGAGGAATGGCACAAAGCAATCGAACAATGTGTAAAGCCCAAATTCCTTGAAATCAATATCAAGGCCTTTGATCGCGGTTACGGCATCTGAGTTGGCTTTTATCACGGGCACTGCTTACAGCAGCCCAAATAAAACTATGTACGATTTCACAAGTTCAATTAACAGAGCCTGTACCGGCTCCATAAAGATTGACATGGTACCCGAGCCCGTAAAGGGCTCGGGTCTTGTGCCGTTGACAATCGCAGATCAGGAATTTGCAGTTGCTCCGGAAATTTCAGACGCTGTCTGCAAGGCCGCTGCCCATGGCATTTACGGTTACACCTATGCCGATTCGGAGTACCGCAGCGCAGTTAATTCATGGATGCTCCGCAGGCACAACTGGAACATTTCAAAGCACAAACTCTTCACGGTGAACGGCGTTGTTACAGCTCTCGGCATTGCTGTGCGTGCATTGACGACCGAGGGAGACGGGATTGTGATTCAACCGCCCGTTTATCCCCCGTTTGCAGGCACAGTACGCAAGAATAACCGTATTCTCGTTGAAAACCCGCTTATTCTGCGCAGCAATACCTATGAGATCGATTTTGATGATTTGGATTCAAAAACACGTCCTCAAAATGTAAAGATGCTCATACTCTGCAGTCCGCATAATCCTGTCGGCAGAGTATGGACAAAGCAGGAATTGCTCCGACTCGGCGAAATCTGCAAACGCAACAACATAATCGTTCTTGCAGACGAGATACATAACGATCTCATTCATAACGGCGCCGAGCACACTGTATTTGCATCGCTTGGCGATTTTGCCGACTTTACGGTCACATGTACGGCTGTAAGCAAAACATTTAACCTTGCAGGTCTTGCGTGTTCAAATATCCTTATTTCCAACGACACAATTGCAGACCGATTCAAAGCAGCCGCCGAACGCGAAAACACAAGCTGCGTTCCTTATTTTGCACGTGCAGCGACAATCGCTGCATACACGAAGGCAGAACAATGGCTTGATGAACTGAACGGTGTTATCGAATCAAATTTCAATTTGCTGTATTCTTTTCTCCGAACCGAACTTCCGATGCTGAATGCAATTCGGACAGAGGGCACATACCTTGCATGGATTGATATGCGCAGCCTCGGACTGTCGGATTCCGCACTTGAAGAGTTAATGCTTAAGAATTACCTTGCGTTGGATGAGGGCTATATCTTTGGCACCGGCGGCAGCGGATTCGAGCGTTGGAATCTTGCATTGCCTCAAAATGAACTCAAGGCTGCACTTGAAAGACTTAAAGCCGCCGTGCTTTCGCTGCAATCCAAGCAATGAAGATTGTTCGCTTTTAAAAAGCCTTTTTGAAAGCGTAAGCAAATCAACCATTCACTGTTCCCAAAATGCTTAATTTAAACCTGTTAAACAAAGAACAGCTTGAAGCTGTTCAAACTACCGAAGGACCGTTGCTCGTGCTTGCAGGCGCGGGCAGCGGCAAAACCCGCGTATTGACATACCGAATTGCCAACCTTGTTGAAAACCATGGTGTTCCGCCTTGGGCAATTCTTGCACTCACATTCACAAATAAAGCCGCACGCGAAATGAGGGAGCGTATCGAAAGCCTTCTGTCCGAAGATTCATCGGATATGTGGGTCACGACTTTTCATTCGTTCTGTGCAAAAATACTTCGTTTCGATATTGATAAACTCGGATATGACAGCCGTTTTGTGATTTACGATGAGCAGGATCAGATTTCATTGATAACCGACCTCATGAAATCCTGCAACATAGACGAAAAAAAGCTTCCGAAGGGTGCAATAAAAGCGAAAATCAGCGAAGCCAAGAACTCGTCCGAAGCTCCCGAAACATACATACTGCAATCAGGTGACGGGAGTGATAAACTCATTGATTTATATCGGGCTTATCAAAAACGCTTAAAAGAGTGCAACGCTCTCGATTTTGACGATTTGCTTCTTAAAGGACTTGAATTGCTCGAAAAATGTCCTGATGTCCTGCAAAAATATCGACGCAAATTCAGATATGTGCTTGTTGACGAGTATCAGGACACAAACCACCCGCAGTACAGAATCGTTCAGCTTATTTGCAAAGAGCATCAAAATATTTGCGTAGTGGGCGACGACGATCAAAGTATTTACGGTTGGCGCGGTGCGGATATCCGCAATATTCTTGAATTTGAGAAGGACTTTAAGTCCGCAAAGGTTATTCGTCTTGAACAGAACTATCGTTCGACAAAAGCGATACTGGATTGTGCAAACAAGATAATCGTCCATAATACGGGCCGAAAGGGCAAAAACCTTTGGACAGCTAAGCCCGGAGGTCAGCCCGTTGAGTTTAAGTTGGTTGATAACGAACGCGATGAAGCATACAGCATTGCACGCACTATTTCCGAACAGCATCGTTTCGAAAAACGCAGCTACAATGATTTTGCAATACTCTATCGCACCCATGCCCAAAGCCGAATCATTGAATCGGTGCTTGCAACCGGATTCGGAATCCCGCTTACCGTAATCGGAGGTACGCGTTTCTATTCACGCCGCGAAGTCAAGGATCTTTTATGTTACATTAAGCTGATTGCAAATCCGAACGACGATGTTTCCTTTAAGCGAATCATCAATGTTCCCAAGCGCGGCATCGGCGATACAACAATTAAAACGATTGAAATGGCTGCATCGACACATGATATGTCAATGTTCATGATTTGTGCCGCTGAGGGAATGCTCCCCCCCAGAGTGAGTTCAAAAATCAAGCCGTTCATCGACCTTATGCGAGAGTTTTTTGCAAAAAGATATGAATTGGGTCTTGACAGCTTGATGGAGTTTATCATTGACAAAACAGGCTACATTGAGTATATCACTGCTCAGGATGATGACAAATCGGATGACCGGCAAGAGAATATCGAGGAGCTTATCGGTGCAATGCGTGAACATGAGCAGCAGTCGAACAACGGCGACGACGCTCTTCAGAGTTTTCTTGAAATCGCTGCGCTCAACACTGAAACGGATAACATTGATGAAAGTGACGGAACGGTAAAGCTCATGACGCTGCATTGCGCAAAAGGCTTGGAGTTCCCGGTTGTATTTATTCCGGGCATGGAACAGGATATCTTCCCTTCGTCGCGTTCAAAAAACGACCCGACTCGTGTTGAAGAAGAGCGTCGGCTGTGCTATGTCGGTGTTACAAGAGCGATGGAAAAGCTGTATTTGTATGCGGCACGCGAACGGCATCTGTACGGCTCAATTCAACGGAACGACCCTTCGATTTTTCTTGAAGAAATGGAACTTATCGATCCCGAGACCGTGCCGATGCGCCGCAATTCATTCGGCAGTGCTTCCTCATTTTTCCGTGACGGCGGTTCCGTTCAGAATGCTGTAAAATACGCAAAACAGAACGGCTATGTGAGCGGAGGTCAAACTCCGCGCGTTTCAGAAGATGTATTGTCGGAAATACGTCGAATCAACGGTCTCGCCCAAAAGCCCGACACCGTTCGCCCATACGCCCGACAATCGGTTTCTTCCGGTTCAACGGGCTTTTCTCCCAACAAAAGCAAACCAAGAGTTCGTCTCTGCAGCGGACAACGTGTTTCGCATCCGCAATTCGGAAAAGGAACTGTTGCTGCCGTTGATGAAGGTTCGGGAATTGTTACCGTTAAGTTTGACACAAACGGCGTCAGGAAACTTGCAGCGGCATATGCTCCGCTTAAAGTGATTACAGAGGAATGAAACGGAGCGAATCATAAAGGAGTGTAAACCATGAGCGAAATGCGTGATAAACAAAACAATGCTGCGGTTCCCTCAAACATGCAGCAGGACGGCACTCGGATTGAAGTTGAAGCAGATAAACCGATATCAACAACGCGTATGCAGCAGCTTGTTGATGCGCTGAACACTTACTCGAATGCATACTATTTCGGCAGTGAACCGTTGATAAGCGATGCTGAATTCGATGCGTTGATGGAGGAATTGAGTCAACTCGAACAAGCTTCCGGAATCGTCCTGCCCGATTCGCCGACACATCGGGTAGGCGGAGATGCTGTCACTGCCTTTGAGCCGCACACGCACATCGCGCGGCTTTGGAGCCTCGACAAAGTCAAAACAACTCAGGAATTGCTGGATTTTAGCCAAAAATGCCGTCGTGCCGCAGGAAATACGGAAAACGGCAGTGTGGAAAATCCCGAATTTGTGCTTGAATATAAGTTCGACGGGTTAACGATCAACCTGACATACGATAACGGGATTCTCGTTCAGGCCGCAACACGCGGAAACGGTATTACAGGCGAAGGTATACTTGCACAGGCAAAAACAATTCGCTCGATTCCGCTTACCGTGCCGTATAAAGGCAAATTTGAAGTTCGCGGCGAATGTTATATGCGCCTTTCCGTTCTTAAAGAGCTGAATGACAGCGGTGAGGAAAGCCTGAAAAATGCACGAAATGCAGCAGCCGGTGCTATCCGCAACCTTGACCCGCAGATAACTGCCAAGCGAAAGCTCGATTGTGTATGCTACAATATCGGATACATTGAAGGAATGAAATTCTCCTCAAGACGTGAAATGTACAATTTCATGCGTGACAACGGACTGCCAATGAGTGATTTTATATACTTTGGTGATATTAACGGTGTTATCTCTGAAATTGAAAAAGCAGCGGAGCGAAGGAGCAGTCTTGATTTTCTTATCGACGGAATGGTAATCAAGCTTAATGATGTCGGCCTCTTTGAGAAAATGGGCTGTACGGACAAATTCCCCCGCGGAGAAATTGCATACAAATTTGCTGCGGAAGAGCTTATAACCACCGTGCTTGATATAACTTGGGAAGTCGGTCGAACAGGAAAGCTCACACCTCTTGCGCATCTTGAGCCGGTTGATTTCATGGGAGTCACTGTCAAACGCGCTACACTCAATAATTATGATGATATTCTGCGTAAGCGCGTTGGAATAGGTTCCCGTGTGTTAATTCGACGCAGCAATGATGTCATTCCCGAAATACTGAAAAGCGTTGATGACGGAGAACCTGCAAACCCGGTCACAATCCCGACTTGCTGCCCCGCCTGCGGAACGCGGGTCGAACGGGAAGGCGTGCATATTTTCTGCACCAATTCCCTTTCGTGTACGCCGCAAATCGTCGGACGGCTTGAACATTTCGCCTCTCGTGATGCAATGGATATAGAGGGCTTTTCCGAAAAAACAGCACTTCTGCTCGTAAATGAAATCGGAATTTCAAAAATTCCCGACCTCTATGAGCTTACGCCTGCAAGCTTTTCGGGTCTGGCGGGTTTCGGAGAAAAACGAATTGAAAATATTCTTTCCGCAATTGAAAAAAGCAAAGACTGCAAGCTTGATGCATTTATTTTTGCGCTTGGAATTCCGAATGTCGGCAGTAAAACAGCCAAAGACCTTGCCAATCGATTCAAAACGTTTGATGCTGTCAGGAATGCGGCATTCGAAAGCTTAACCGAGATTCCCGGAATAGGTGAAAATGTTGCGGATGAGATAATCGGTTTCTTTTCGGATGAGCATATTTCAACTCAGATAGATAAACTGCTTGAGCTTGGTGTGACTCCGCGAGAAGCAGAAGCCTCTGCCGAAAACGCATTTGCTGCCGGCAAAACATTTGTTGTTACCGGTACGCTTGAAAAAATGGGGCGGAAAGAAATTGAAGATCTTATTGCGTCAATGGGCGGGCGCGCATCCGGCAGCGTCAGCAAAAAAACCGATTACGTTGTTGCAGGCGAAAAAGCAGGAAGCAAGCTTGAAAAAGCCAAGGAGCTCGGAGTGCGTATTCTGAGCGAATCAGAGTTTTTTGAGTTGATAGGAGGATAGGCTGAGCTTCAGCTCTTCTCAACATTAAGCCTGCTGTTAATGCGGCGGCAGAAAGTCCGACTTCTGCGTGTCGGACTTTTTGCTGGTTATGCTTGATTGACACGCCTTTGAAGCGGACGGACAGTGCTGTTTTTAAGCTTAATAAACTCTTTTTGATGGTGTTGACATAATTGCATGATTATGCTATAATGCGCCCTAACGCTGTAAATCGGTAATGCTGCTTTGCCGAAAAAATATCGGAGAAATGGAAAAACAGGATGAACATTAAATTGTCGGATCATTTCACCTATAAGAAACTGCTGCGATTCTGTCTGTCGCCGATAATTATGATGGTTTTTACATCCATCTACGGTGTGGTTGACGGATTATTTGTTTCAAATTACGTCGGAAAAACTGCATTCGCGGCAATTAACCTTGTTATGCCGTTCATAATGATTTTCGGAGGAATCGGCTTCATGTTCGGCACAGGCGGCAGTGCACTCGTTGCAAAAACACTCGGATTGAAAGACTCGGAGAACGCCAACCGCTACTTCACAATGATGTCGCTTGTGACTCTTGTTGTCGGCATAATCATTTCAATTGTCGGCATGATTTTCATGCGTCCGATTGCAATATTTCTCGGTGCAGAAAACGAAACAATCGAACATTGTGTGATATACGGACGCATTATAATTGGATTCAACACGGCATTTATGCTTCAGAATCTCTTTCAGAGTTTTCTTATCACGGCCGAAAAACCCAAACTCGGTCTTTGGGTCACCGTTGCAGCAGGTGTTACCAATATGGCGCTTGATGCTCTGTTTGTCGGCGTTTTCAAATGGGGTGTGGCCGGTGCAGCAATTGCAACAGGTTTAAGCCAGTGTATCGGCGGGCTGCTTCCTTTCATCTATTTTTTACGACCGAATAACAGTCTGCTCCGGTTTGTAAAAACCAAAATTGAGTTTCGTCCCGTTATTGATGCATCTGCAAACGGGGCATCCGAGCTTGTTTCAAACGTAACAGCCTCCATAGTAGGTATGCTTTATAATTATCAGCTGCTGAAGTACGCCGGCGAAGACGGCGTCGCAGCCTATGGCACACTTATGTATGTGGAATTCATCTTTGTTTCGGCTTTTATCGGGTACACGATCGGAAGTGCACCGATAATCAGTTATCATTTCGGTGCCGACAACCACGCCGAGCTGAAAAACATGTTGAAAAAGAGTTTGATTCTAATGTCGCTGGCCGGGGTTGCAATGCTGATAATTTCCGAAGCTCTCGCCTTTCCGCTTGCACACATTTTCGTTGGTTACGATGAAAAGCTGCTCGAAATGACCGTTCACGGTTTTCGGATTTTTTCACTCATGTTCCCCCTTGCAAGCATAAACATCTTTGCTTCATCATTCTTTACAGCCCTGAATAACGGCGGAGTTTCGGCCGCCATATCCTTTTTGAGAACATTCGTTTTCAAACTTGCAGCCGTTCTCATCATGCCGCTGCTGTTCAAGCTTGACGGCATATGGTGGGCAACAATCGTTGCGGAACTCTTTGCATTTTTGCTTTCAATCGGGTTTGTTGCCGCAAAAAAGAAAAAATACGGTTACTGATACTGTTGCGGCCCGTGCTGTAAAGCCGGCCTTGCATAAAAAAGTGCTCCCCGGAAATTCTTTTCCGAGGGGCACTTTTTATTGAAGTTACGATTTCAGCGGTGCGCCGCACAATGATTCATGTTTAATTATGCTGCGTGAATATCAAACCGACGCAGTTTACTTTGTCAGAATCTTTGTTATGCAGTCGGTAAATTCAACAGGGTTGTCTATCTTGAGTCCCGCTGCAAGCAAAGCCTGGTTGTAAACAAGCTTCGAGTAAACCGCAAGGTCTTCCCCGCCTGCCTGCATCGCACGTTTAAGGGCTTCGAAAACAGGATGATCGGGATTGAGCTCGAGAATACGCTCCGCTTTTGTTTCGCCGCCGAGAGGCATTGCGCTGAGAACCTTCTCCATTTCAAGTGAGAGCGGACCTTCGCTTGTCAAGCCCGCCGGTGCATCAGCAAGCCTTGCGGAAAGACGCACTTCCTTCACACTGTCGCCCAAAGCCGCCTTGATTGCATCAAGCAGGTCCTTATTCTCCTCCTGCTTCTCTTCCATTGCCTTTTTCTCATCCTCGGTTGCGGCATGAATATCGTTATCGGTAATTGACTTGAAGGGTTTGCCGTCATAACCGTTCATCATTTTGACCATGAATTCGTCAACATTCTCCGTCATGAGCAAAACATCAAAGCCCTTATCGATCAGATATTTGTACTGCGGGAGCGTCCGTATAGCCTCAATGCTTTCACCGCAGGCATAATAAATTTCGGTTTGATTCTCGCAAAGCGTATCAACATACTCACGAAGCGTTATAAGCTTATCCTGTTTTGCAGAATGATACAGCAGCAAATCTTTCAGGAATTCCGCTTCCATACCGTACGATTCGTATATACCGTACTTAAGTGAAAGTCCGAACGTCTTGAAAAACTTTTCATAATCCTCGCGCTTATCCTTAAGGAGTTTTTCAAGTTCGGATTTGATTTTTTTCTTAAGGCCGTTTGCAATCGCACGAAGCTGACGGTTCTGCTGAAGCATTTCACGAGAAATATTCAAGGAAATATCAGCGGAATCAACAAGTCCTTTCACGAACCCGAAGTATTCCGGAAGAAGTTCCTCGCAGGAATCCATAATCATAACACCGTTGCTGTAAAGCTGCAATCCGCGCTTATAGCTCTTTGAGTACAGATTGTAAGGTGCCTGTGCGGGTACGAACAGGATTGAATTATAGCTGAGGGTACCCTCCGCTTTTGTGTGAATATGGAGCAACGGAGCTTCGTAATCATGGAATTTATCCATATAGAAGCTGTTGTAATCCTCATCGGTAAGCTCGCTTTTATTTCTGCGCCAAAGCGGAACCATGCTGTTGAGCGTTTGATCTTCTTCAACGGTTTCATACTCCGGTTCATCATGTTCATGGCCGCAGCTGCATTCGCCTTCGGAATCGTGTTCGCAGGTACATTCGTCATCATGGTCGTGATCGCAGGTGCACTTGCCTTCGGCATCGTGATCGCAGGTGCATTCATGCGTCTTTTCGCGTTGAGTCTCAACAAGCATCCTGATAGGATAGCGAATATAGTCGGAATACTTCCTTACAAGTTCACGAATGGTATATGTTTCAAGATAGCTGTCATACCTTTCGTCGTCAGTATTGTCCTTCAGGCACAGCGTAATAACTGTTCCGTAGGAGTCCTTCTGTGCGGGTTCAACTGTGTAGCCGTCAAGTCCTTCGGACTCCCATTGCCATGCCTCGTCGCTGCCGTATGCCCGACTGAGAACGGTAATCTTTTTGCTGACCATGAACGCCGAATAGAATCCAACACCAAACTGGCCGATAACATCCATATCATCTTTGTCGAGCTCGTTGTCGTTTTTGAATGCAAGCGTGCCGCTCTTGGCAATTGTGCCAAGGTTTGATTCCAACTCTTCCTTTGTCATGCCGATGCCGTTATCGGAAATCGTCAATGTGCGTGCCGTTTTGTCTGCGGCGATGCGGATCTCAAGATCTCCGCGCTTGATATCGGAATTGTCAGTAAGAGTTTTGAAATAAAGCTTATCCAGTGCATCGCTTGCATTCGAAATCAACTCGCGAAGAAAAATCTCCTTGTTTGTGTAAACAGAGTTGATCATCAGATCAAGCAGCCGCTTGGATTCCGTTTTAAACTGTTTCTTTGACATTTATATCACCTCGTTAATTATAATCGTTCCTGTTTGGCGAACATATCGAAATTTCTGTATAATCGAATCAAGTTCGTCTGTCAGCACTCGTTCTTCTTGAGTGCTAACACTATTTTATACCTGTTTGCATCTGTTGTCAATAGTTTATCATGAATTTTTTTCGAATTGATAATTGCAGCATTTATTGTCATTGCGATTTGTTCTTGTTCGTTTTCATTGTGCCGCTGCAACGCTGTCTGTCAGTTTTCGAGCAAATCAGGTATATGCAAAAACCCGGACAGCCCATCGTGAAGTTGCCCGGTATTGTTTTGAGGCTGATGCAACAGCCCCTTGTTTTGGGGACTAATGCAACAGCCCCGTTTCCCCCGGCTTCGAGTCCCGTAGACATAACCAAACACAGAGGCACCCGCCGGGTGCCTCTGTGTTTGAAAGCGGTGACCTATTTTGATACGAAATGCACACCCCTCGAATAAATCGTTAAAAGGTGTAATCAATAGCATTCATTGTATCCGCCTATTGCCCACCAAATGATACGAAAACCAAGTGTCCATTTCCACATATCGGATAACCTCCTAACTTAACTTTGTGTGGTTCGTATCTTGACCAAGCAGAATCTGACCGAAAGTGCCAACTACATACATGAAGCTACCGAAGAGCAGCCAGGAACCAAGAGTTGCCATATCCGAGACCTCCTTTCATTTTTATAGACTGACTTAAGAAATGCTACAGTTTTTTGCGTTGGAGATTTTCCACTTGTACGACGCTCCCAGATTTGTAAAATTGTTTCCTTGCGAAATAAAGTTATTTCCAGGATTATCATAGTAGCTTACATAGATGCGGTAAACGCTGTGATCGTCACCAAGCTTCAAGGTGTCACCACCCTTGCCAATCCAACTACAGATGTATTTGCCGTTGCCATCTCTCAGTGTGATTCTGACTTTTGCGCCGGTGCTGTACCAGCCGGTCATATCATAGGTTTTGATCTTCACGGTAGCATATTGTTTACCCCTCTTGTTGATAAGCGACTGGCTGATTTTAACGGTACAATATGCCGAAGAGTCGGTTTTTGCGCTTGTTGCTGCGTGTGCTGTCAGTGATGCTGCAGGAATCATTGAGAAGACCATAAGCAGGGTAAGCGCAACGGAAAGAATTCGTTTTTTCATAGGTATAACCTCGCTTTCTTGTTGTGAAGTGTGGATGTAACCAAGCTGTTCAGCACAGCCCCTCCAGAAGGTTACCAGTTAACTTCCGTGAATTCCGGGAATTCGATGCTATCAACCTTCCATTCTCCCTCCTCTCTAATCATGGGAATCTCGATTGTGCCAATCAGCTTATTCTCATAATTAAGCGAGAGAACAACTGTGGCGTTTTCTTTACTTTTTAGAACATCATCTACCTCCCACTGTATTTCTTGAATTTCAGACTTCAGAACTTCGATGTAGTCATTCTGATTGATGATACCTATGATTGTGTTGAACAGGCCGCTTTCAGTAACGGAAGAAACTGCATCCAGAGTTTCTTTTGCTTTACCGGTCAGATGAGGGTTCAACCCCTCCATATCGGAATCGTTTACATCTTCAATAATGCTCTTGAGTGCATACTCAGGAGTGTTCACGATATAAAGACCGAAGCCTCCGGCAACCACTGCAAGAAGCAGCACTACGGAAGTGATGACTAAGATAGCTTTTTTCATAATCGCTACCCCTTTCGGTTTATCTGTTTTCATTATATCCTTTAGCAATTTGGTTCTGTAAATTCGGTTTTACCGGATCTGGTTGCTGTGTTTGTTGCTGTTCCTTTATTATAGTCGGTTGCCATTGGCACTTGTAAAATGCGTTTTACCGCAAAAGAGGGACCGTCCATAAACTGAACGATCCGTCTGGTTGAAGGTGATATTCGATTATTGATGATAAGACAGTTCCCATACATCAGCGTATGTACCCAATGGGTCGTCAGACAGAATGCACATCAGAACGAAACACTCATAGGGATTTTGGATATACATCTTCCCAAGGAAACACCGTTCGAGTATTTCATCGGTGGTTTTGTAGAACTTCAGATACCTCTCTTTAGGGTCGGGATACGTATCCAATTTCTGTGAGAACACAAAGAAATTAAGCGTAATCAATTCAAAGCGTGTGACCTCTATTTTCCCAGAAAGGATATCTCCGATACGCTGACGACTAAACCGTCTTCCGGCAAATTGTTCATTTAGCCTGGACGCCTTGCTGGGGGTCAGCTTACCATGCCGATCAGTCGGTATAGCGGCGCAAATAATATATTCCATATCGCTCTCGGTGATGTCATCCTTACTGAAGACTTTCTTCTTTGATCGGAACTGCTCAATGCGTTTTTGTTTTTCTGAGTCGAATAAGCGGTCATTAAATGACAGTCGGTGGATGTATTCTTGAACTGCTTCCTCATACTCAGTGTCTTCGTATGCATTGTACATCTTAGCAATCAATTCTCTGGCCTCATCGTACAGGCTGTCAAAGCACTTTCTGGCAGTAAAACTCATTGCAGACATATTCTCAGTTGCTTGCAATTTTGCAAGGTGAGCAATAAGAGTAGCATCATCGTGTATTGAATGCATGGAATGTCTGACGCCGACGGTCTGTTCACCATAAAAGTGCCCCATGTCAAGAGCGTTCGGTTGGGTTTCATTATAGATCCGCCACAGCTGTTCAAACTTGAGATAGTTGAACCGCTTATGATAACAGTACCAACATATCACTTCGAACGGATTCTTGGGGTTGATCTCCTGTTCCCGAAGTGCTTTGGTCAGAAACATATTTACATCATCAACGCTCATATTGAGGCCGAAGCCCAACAAGAATACCACATTTCGCTTTACCGTTTGCTGTGTGAGCCAATTTTTAGAAAGTGCGCTCAATTTGGCAGTCGTAGCAGTGAACGATGCAGGGGTATGATTGTCCGAAAACGCACTACGGATGATCAGTTGATACTCTTTGAGCGGTATATCTGAAAAAGACTCTGTTAATCCGGCTTTCTCATATATATACCGCTTGAGGTAATCGCCGAATGAACGGATTTTCAAACGATGCCTAAGTGAGTTGTAGATGAGCTGCGCATCTTTGTCGAGGAACTGAGTGTCATCAACTGCATCATACAAGGATTCCCAGGCGGCGTCTGTGAAATCATAATCTCTTATATCATGGTCTTCCATATTACGACTTTTCCTTTCCGACCTTGGACAGAACAATTCTGGCAAGGACTAAGAAAACAGCAGTGTAAAGGATCAGGATGCCCCACGATGTAAGCAGATGCGAAGAAGTAAACTCAAAGAAGGATTCCGCTTCGTGAGGAATCCTGATACCTTCCTGCTGCAACTTTAACGGCAGGTCATTCAGATTAGCGGTTGTGCCGTAGCCTTCCATGCTCCAACGGCAAACAGCGACCCAAGAGATAATTTCTGTTGCTCCGCTCAGCTTGAAAATCAAGCCAGAGAAAAGTATCTGGGGCATCAAAAGAATAGGTGCAACCGTCATGGCTCTGTCCGCATTGGTAAACAGCGACGAAACAAACAACCCCATTGCCGTAGAAGCTACCGCTGTAATAAAGGTCGTAACCAAAAGTTCGAGGAACGGATGCGTTATAATCCCTTCTTCCGGTAAGCCAACCATTCCGCTGAATACACCGGTAATCATCGCACTCTGAATCAAGCACAAGATGCCAAGTACGATGATTTTCGAGGACACATACGCACTGAGCGACAATCCAGTCATATACCCTCGCTTCATGATGGTGCGTTCTTTACATATCTCTTGGATGGCGTTCAGCATACCGACCCAGAACGCCGAGCAGGATAGTGCGAAGAGCAAACTCTTTGTCATTTCGTACTGCTCAAACTGTTTACCGTCGTCTACAAAAGAAATCAGTACCGCCAACAAGGGAGCCTGAACTAAGAGCAACAACAACCTTTGTTTGTCATTTGCCACCAGTTTTAGATAGCGGGAACTCAAAACACAAAGCTGTATGATACGACTTTCTTTGGATTTGCCGGATGCAGACTCGGTCTGGCGTACCTTGCCGGGAGCTACTCTTGCTTTTTCAAACTTTGCACTCCACTGTTTGGCTTGCTCGGTTATCATGTTATACACATCAACGATATCGGATACACCGAAGAAGGTCAATGCTTCATCATAAGAGCCAAAGAAGCAAAGATTACCTCCCTTGCCCATGAATACGATCTTATCGCACATTTTCAGCTGAAGTGTACTATGGGTAACGAGAATGACCGTTTTTCCACCGTCAGCCATGCGGCGCAGAGACTGCATCAAGTTGCGCTCTGTTCCGGGGTCAAGACCGGATGCAGGCTCGTCAAGGAATAGAAGATTGGGATCAGACAGCAACTCAACGGCTATACTGGCTCGTTTTCTCTGACCGCCACTGAGTGACTTAATAAGGCTGTCCCGCTTCTCGGGCAGTTCGACCATATCTATCGCTCTGACGATAGCTGCTTCTCGCTCTGACGGTGTGGTGTCCTTCGGGAGACGTAGCTTTGCGGTGTACAACAGCATATCATGCAGAGTCAAATTGTCATATACGATATCCGACTGCGGAACAAAACCCACCAGTTTTTTCAGAGAGTCGAAGTTCTGATACAGATTAACGCCGTTGATATATACCTCGCCCTGGGTAGGCTGCAGATATCCGCACATACAGTTCAGTATGGTGGATTTGCCCGCACCGGAACCGCCAATAATGGCAATCAGTTCGCCAGGCTTGATGTTAAGGCTTACATGGTTGCTCGTGATAAAGGACTTTTTGCCTTTGCCACGTTTGATGACGATGTCAGATGTATCAACCGATATACCACTCTTGTAACAGCAGTATGAAATCATCGTTGATGTGAAAATCAGCTTAGAGTTGGTAATGGCGATGACATCTTTCTCGTGCAATTTTTCCCTGCCGGATATGCGCTTGTTGTTGACAATGACACCATTTGTGCTGCCGCTGTCCACGATATACCATCCACCGCTTTCACGGACGATTTTTGCATGGACTTTTGAAACAGACACATGAGGCAAGGCGATATCACAGCTTTCCTCACGACCGATTGTCAATTCCTGCTTCCCGGACAGTGGCACAGAGTGCCACTTGTTGTCCGAGTCAGTAGAAGAGAATACAAACAGAACACCTTCGGAAACGGTTTCTACGCCATCATCGATACGAATAAAATCACCGTCGCTGATGGTACGAGAAATAATAGATGCGTTATTATAGATCAGACCGTTTGTGCTACCGTTATCTTTGTAAGCAGCCTTGTCCTCAATTACCCACGAATCTCCCTTATAGACAAATCTGCCGTGTTCCGAGGAAACGAGGTGTGAAGTAAGTACAATATCGTTTTTCGGGTCTCGCCCAAAATATATGAAGTTTTTACCGAATTCATTGAGTCGGATTGTGCGTGGTACAGAGTCGCCGTCAAAGATTGTCACCAATGAACTCGCTACTTGATTAGCTGCACCTGTAAAGCGTGTTGTTTTATCGAGGTCTTGCATAAATTCCCTCCTTTTTGCATCGCAATCTAAAACAAATCAAAATACTGTTTTAACTAATAATGATTTCTGCCAAACCATATGTGCCGGAACGCTCGGATAACCATTGTCCATCATAAACAGCGAAAACAAGCTGCTTACAGCCAGTAATATCAACGGTGTGACTTGTTGGTAATGCGCCGCTTTCCATACTAAAAGTATAGATTGGATCACCATCGGCGTAAATTGTGATATTAACCGTTCTCTCACGGTCAGAAACAATTCCTGCAATAAAGGACAAACTTGTATATTTCCCACCGAGATTAAAATATGTCTCATTTCCTACTGGGTCATCGCCATATCCCCTGCAAGTAAAGCCATGCGAATATGTTTGTCCACCCATGTTGATTATTGCAGAGTTTTCATACCCGTATGGGGTTTGATAGGGTTCCACTTTGTTTAATAGATATGATTCACCATCTTTCAAGCCCGTCTGAATAGGCTTACTGTCTGTTGAGATATTCTTTTGAACTAAAATATCCGCCAAACCATATGTGCCTGAACGCTCGGATAACCATTGTCCATCATAAAAAGCGAAAACAAGCTGCTTACAGCCAGTAATATCAACGGTGTGACTTGTTGGTAATGCGCCGCTTTCCATACTAAAAGTATAGATTGGATCACCATCGGCGTAAATTGTGATATTAACCGTTCTCTCATGGTCTTCAACAATACCCGCCGTAAATGACATCAACGAGTATTTTGCATCAAGGTTAAAATATGTTTGGTTGCCAACAGGATTATCGCCATAGCCCCTACAAGTGAAGCCATGTGTATAAGTTTCTCCGCCCATTTTGAACATAGCATTATCACTGTACCCATAGGGCGTTTTATATGGGTCAACCTCATTCAACAAATAAACGGGACGAGCATTTTTGATTTTTTCAGCTTCAGCTTTTAATTGTTCATTCTGGGGAAATTGTTTTTTGGCTTCATTAACGAGCGTTTCGGCGGAATCAAATTCGCCCACAACCAGTAAACCATCAGCCTGTTCGATAATTCCAGCTACATAGTTGTTTTCATATTCCGTTGCTTTTGCAGACAGTTCAGCATCATTGCCAACAACGGCAGATGCAGTTCCTACAGCCTCCAACGCACCAACATAATCTCCATTTGCAGCCAGAGCATCAGCAGAGGCAATAACCTCCGTTTTATATGCGCTGCTGTAAGTTTTGAATGCACTCTGGTACTCTGCATCGTCCCCTTGGGTCTCCTGTGCGTTTTTGATCAATGCAATGGCGGAAACATAATCACCAGAATCAGCAAGAGTCTTAGCTTCTGCAAGCGTCTTTTCCTTGATTTGGGCATTCAAAGCGTCGGTATATTCATCAGCCTTGTTTTGAAGGTCAGCGGATTTAGGGTAAGTCACAAGCCCGGTCTGAATCTTAACAAGCGCGCCCTCATAATCTTCTTCGGCAGCCAATGCGTCCGCTTCATTGATGATGGAAGCAATCTGCTCCTCATCGAACTTGGAGTAGTCGGTACTATCACCTCCGTCAAGCAACTTCGGTACAGCAAAAATTCCAGCACCAACAAGAAGTACTACTGCCAGAACAGCGGCAATCACCACAGGCATTTTGCTCTTTTTCTTCGGTACAGAACCAAAGGTGTTGACAGCAGGTGCGGACTTCTGCTTGGATGCGGACGGAGCCTTACGAACAGAAGTGGTTCTGTCATAGCTGTCTGCCGCCTTGCGTACAGAAGTAGTTCTGTCCAGGTTGCTTGCACCAATCTGATATGTACCGTTCGCAACGCTCATAAGTGCCTGCTTCATCTCAGTTGCCGAAGAAAAACGCATATTAGGATCATAGGCGCAGGCACGGAGAATAAGGTCTGCCATAGCAGGAGAGGCATCACAAGGTGCAGGCAGATCTTCGCCATGCAGTCTGCGGTCTACAGCATTTCGCCTTTCGTTGGGATTAAGAAGCTGCTTTTCGGTATCCAGGAAAGGCAGACGGTTGCCATTGAGCAGACGGTACAGCACAATGCCGAGAGAGTAAGTGTCTACACGCGCATCGTATTCGCTGCTGTTGGCAACTTCGGGAGCCATATAGTTGAACGTACCTTTCTGAGAAAGTCCGCCGGTCATATTCTCCATTTTACGGGCAATGCCAAAATCGCCTAATTTGAAATAACCAAAATCATTGATAAAAATATTCTCCGGCTTGATGTCTCGGTGAATGATGTTTCTTTTTGCACAGATTTCAAGTGCCGTGCAAATATCGCAGCCGAGTTTGATGACTTCTTCCTCAGTCAGCTTTTTGTCGCAGATATAGTTATTGAAAGATGTGAGCAGTTCCATGCGGATATAGATGTCCCAACCGATCTCACCGGTCTTTTCAACGACCTTGTAGTCCTCGACACTTACGATGTTCTGGACACCCTTCATAGATTCCATCAACTGGATTTCACTGACGAAGTCATTCACGATGCCTCGGAGATAGGTCCTGGTGGCGTTCATGTCCAGACCTTCAGAGCGCAGGGAATCAACTTCAGAGGGGTCGGTAGGGATGGAGATCACTTTGATTGCCGCATAGCTTTCTACACCGTGGTCTCTGCGGACAGCCTTGTAGACCACACCGAAGGAACCTTTTCCAAGAGGCTTTCCTTCGATTTGCCATTCGGGCCATATTTGTTTCAATACTTCAACTGACATATTTATACCTCTTTTCTTTTAGTGTGACGCTTCCGGTTGAAAAACCACCCGGATTGGCGTTCAATTTTACATAGGATAATAGTTGTGTTATCTTTGCCCCCGTTTGCAAGCGCTTTTTCAAGGAGTTGTTTTATCGACGCCTCGATAGGAGCAGAAACAAGCACTTCGGTTATTTCATCGACAGACACTATATCTGTCAGTCCGTCAGAACAGATCAGATAAATGTCACCATCGTTATATGGACCTCGTGCAAGGTATGGGTCAATCACCAATTCATTTGGTGGGATTCCCAAGTTCTGAGAAAGCGGTGGTTTTACACCGAAGGCGGCAACTGCGACATGATCCATCGATACTTGCTCAAGTGTTCCGTTGCATAATCGGAAGATTTTACTGTCTCCGATATTGCACAGAGCCACTTCTTTTTCGGTAAACGCCAGCATCGCGGCGGTTGTTCCCATTGTTGATACTTCGTGTAAGGTGGCGTAATCGCAAATATCGTTATTGGCCTTGTGACAAAACCGAGATAAATCTGCCGTAGCATCTTTACCGATTATTATTTCCGTAGCAGCTTTAGATGCAATATATGACGCGATTTCACCGCATTCTTCGCCGCCCATACCATCGAAGATTCCAAATACCGAGTTTTCCTTTGATATCTTAGTGCCGCATAGAGGGAACTCAATTTCAGTTTCATCGTTCTCCAGGTAATGCCCATCGCAAATAAAGTTGTCCTGATTTATACTTCGGACATTACCGATGTGACTTAAACACGAATAGTGTATTTTATAGTACAAATACAGCCCTCCTTCCTTTCTGGCTTTATTATATCAGGCTCATAGAAAAACCTGTAACTTAACTTTTACCGACCCGATATTACAGAATTGCCTCATTTAAGTATTCTCGCACACGCTACTCCAACTCTTCAGCAGTAAAAGCACAGGGTTGAAGCCTCTCTGCCCAGGCACGACCAGGGTGCAAGCAGTCCCAGAAAGGCATCTTACCGCTGTGGCGACCTTTACCGGGGTCGTGATTATCGAAACCGTCAAGAACTCGATTCCAGACGGGCTTGAACCGCTCGATCAGCAAAGACTCCGTCAGCGGAATCCAAATATCATCGACGGACAGGAACTGGCAATAGAAGTCTTCAAGGCGAAGGTTCGTGGCGGCGTCCACAGATTTTGCATGGTCATTGAGCCGCTTGTAAAGAGCGGTTCCGGGGTCAACATCGTCACCCTGTCCACCTTTTCTCGCCCCATCGGGTACCGCTTTGCCTACATAGATGGGGCAAGCAAACTGATTGTTGCGGTTAACCTCTGCAAGCACCTCATACGCAGGGAAATCTCCAACATAATAAAGTGCGTACACTCCTGCACCAATGAATGGCTCCGGAGGCAGACGATAGATGTCGGACTCTAATAGTGCGTTTGCAACACTGGCACCCAAGTGTCTCTTATCGAGAGGATTAAAAGGTTCAAATACTGGGTAGTCAGCTTTCTTAGCCATTATTGTTCACCAGTCCTTTCATCTATGTAATTACGGAATCGCCTACAGCCTTTGCCAGTTTGACGGGCACAGCATTTCCAATCTGTCTCATGCTTTCCGTCCAGGATGCGCTGAATAAATAGTCATCCGGGAAGGTCTGAATTCTTGCGCTTTCGCGGACGGTGTAGTAGCGGACACTACCGTCATCAAGTACGACCATATTTTCCACCAGGCACACCGTGGGCTCCTGCTTTAATGGTCTTAGACGGCTCGTCCAGCTTGCTGCCGGAATGCCCCGCATACACTCTAGCACCGTCACGGAATTCATGGTTGTTGAACAGTGATGCTCGACCGATATCGGTGGGGTCTGGTAGATCGCCAATAGCATCACGAACAGTCTGCCATCTTAACAGCGGAGTATCGGTTTCTTCAACCGTACGGCGGATAGAACGCAATTGTTGTGCGGACAACGGCATTTCAGAAGGCCGCGTCAAGCCGTGTTCTTCCCAATACTCGCTGGTTATCCATTTGGAATAGAGTAAGGCTTCCAGGGAATGTGTCGCAGCCGGAAAACTCCAACTTGCGTTATAATCGCTTCTAAACCCTACGATGATAACGCGGTGACGAGACTGCGGCATACCCTAATCGGCAGCGTTCAGCAGACGGAATACCACATTATAGGAAAGGCCATCATCGTGTCCGGCGGTATGGTGCTGTTCCAACAGCGTCAAGTGATCTTCCCATGTCATGGTATCCTTCTTAACAACTTCGGGATGCTGAAGCTGAAGGAGGATGTAATTAAAATAGGAACTAAAGGATTTGCGAAGCAAACCTTTGACATTTTCAAAGATAAACGCCTGGGGCTGCGTTTCACGGACTGCCCGTACCGCTTCCGGGAATATATCCCGTTTATCATTGTATGCCCGGTGCTTTCCTCCCAAAGAAAAACGGTTGGCACGGCGGACCTCCGGCAACAAGCTGAATTTTGCCGGTGTAACCGTCATAACTTACGGTTCGGACATCGGTCTGAAACACTGCCCAGTCCTTAACACCAGGGTATCCACTCACAATGTTATATTTAATATTCTCGCAGGAATCTTTGTCCCACTCGAAAAGGGCTTCATGGTCGAAACCCGCTTGTTGCAGACCAAGCGCAAGACCACCCGTTCCGCTGAACAATTCTATCGATTTCATATCGCACCTCTTATCCTTACTCATCCACCGTTTCCATGATGTCCTCAAGATGGCAGTTCATTGCTTCACAGATACGATGCAGAACATCGGTGGACACAGTTCTCGCCGTATTGGTTTACGACGGTAGCTTTTTCAATAATCTGTATCTTTGTTTCTGGCTGTGCAGGTTCTTCAGCGGCACCGGATGACTCAGCACCATCCACGACCTCCGCTTCGACAGTATCTGCTCCGCTCATATCATCAGTCATTGCCTGCATTGCTTTCCCCCAGGCATCGGCCATTGCCCTTCCCGAAGCAAGTATCTTTTCAGAGAAAACATCATATGGCATTTTGTCAGCACTACCATTAGCGTCCTTCGGGGCGCTTTTTCTTTTTGTCCCGGCTGCAGTTTTCAAAATAGTAAGGAACAAATCTGCAAGCTGTCTTCCTGCATTGAAGTTGTCGATTACAGGCAGGTATTCCCGGAAGCTATCACAAAGGCTTGAAACAGTCTCGTTGGAAAAACCATGAATGCAGGTCACGAAGTTTTCGGTTTCGATGTAGGGGCTGATTTTCTTTGCAATTCTGGAGATGCCTGTTTGACCATTGAAATAGGAACGGTAAGTAACCTCGGACTGCTCATCCAATGCGCTCTGACCATCTTCCGTAACGATGACATCAAAGAGTGTTTTCACAAAAGCAGCCTGGCTGCTTGAACCACCAATTATCGGATGCAGTATTTGCACAAAGTCCTTAAATTCCATGTTTTTCATCTCCTTGCCGAAACCTATCAAAGCCTATCAACGGCTATCCAATCCTATCAGCCCGATTTCCTATACTGATTACAGAAACTGACACAAAAACAGCTTCTACGACAGGGCAAGCCCCTGCGATAACGACTATGGCTTATATTATAACAGATACTTGTGAACTTTTCTACCCATTTCGCTAATTTTTTTCTGCGTTCGCAAATTTGTTGTCGCAATTGCAAACTTGCCCTTTCTTAACGCCTGGTAACGCATCACCTGATCACTGATGGCTCAACGGTATCTGGCGGACAAGTGAATACTGTAGCTGCCTTTTGAGCGGGTTTACTGCATTCCGAAGCGGAGGTTTCCGTTAGGACTGCGGTCGGTTTCCTATACCCTTTTTTCGGCAGTGCTCAGAGTCCTCCGTTTCGATAAATCGAAAATCGGAGGACTTTTTTATGAAGAGCAATGACAACCAGCACTATATCTACCTGCGTTCCACCCGTGAGCGCATCCCCTGCACAGAGCAGGAGCTCCACGACTACTACCGCGACATCGATGCTTTCCGTAAAAAGCAGCAACGCCACGGACGCTGTGTATGTCCCACCGCCAAAAGACTGGACTGTGATATGGACTGCGCTACTTGTCCCTTCAGCAGGGCGGGCGATGGATTGTCTCTGGACTACACCATCACAGACGAGAATGGCGAGGAAAAGCCCTGGCTCGATGATTTCGCAGACCCAACTCCTTTGACAGAAGACCTATTTGCTGTAAAAGCATAACTCCACCACTTGTTTAGTCGCCTTGCCGAAATTATGCCTGATGCCATCACTATTGGCATCCTGCGCCAGAATGGCTTTACGGACACTCAAATTTCCCAGAGTCTTGGTGTTCGCCAAAATACTATGCACTACAGGCTAAAAAGAGCAAAGGAGATCCTCTCTGTTGAGTTCCCAGACTTTTTCTAAAATTTTTCCGGCTCTTTTGAAAAAACCGTTACCTCATGTCCGGTGGGCAGTGTAAGGAGCAAACCTACCACCGGGTGAGGTCAGCACATCGGTAAGTGGATAGTGTCAGCAGATAGGTAAGCCGCT
>ENA-UOJD01000098-UOJD01000098.1-human-gut-metagenome-genome-assembly--contig:-P48-NODE-98-length-140508-cov-30.209743_pt1 | contig 140508 bp, 164 predicted proteins | sample MGYA00242342_ERZ723889 | MGnify/ENA metagenome assembly ERZ723889 | reverse complement strand
TTTGACCCAACAAAAAACGCCTGCCCGCAATGGCGGACAGACGTGCATTTCATGCTGTATTAAGAGGCAGTAGGAAAGGTGACGGTAATGGTGGTGCCAACGTCCACCTGACTTTCCAGTTTGATGCGGGCGTTGTGGATGCGGGCAATGTGCTTGACGATGGCAAGCCCAAGCCCGGTGCCGCCGGTGGCCTTGCTGCGGCTCTTGTCCACCCGGTAGAAGCGCTCGAACACGCTGGCCTGTGCTTCCCGCGGGATGCCGATGCCGTTATCGGTCACAGTCAGGGAGCAGTGTCCGTCCCGGTTGCAGGCGGTAATGATCTGTACCTTACCGCCCGGGCGGTTGTAGCGGATGGCGTTGTCGCACAGATTCTGGCACAGTTCATCCAGCAGCGCGCGGCTGCCAAGCACCGGGGCGCTCTCGCCCAGATAAGTCAGGGAGATATAGGCGCGGCGGGCGTTCAGTTTCTGGCGCTCCACACACTCCTTGGCAACCTCCAAAAGGTCTACCGTTTCCATTACGGGGGTGTCCCCGGTCTCGCTTACAGTGTCCAACTTGGAAAGCTGCAAAATATCGTTGACCAGCTGGATCATGCGGGTGGCCTCGCTGTGGATCTTGCGGCCGAAATCCGGCACATCCTCCGGCTTTGCAATGCCGGTCTCAATCAACTCTGCATAGCCGGAAATGCTGGTCAGCGGGGTCTTGAGCTCATGGCTGACATTGGCAGTAAACTCCTGCCGCATTTTCTCGTTGTTTTCTCGCAGAATGCGGTCGGAGTGGATGCTCTCTGCAAAGGGGATCAGTTCCCGGTAGGGCACATTTTCCTGAATGTGATCCAGATCCTCAGTCATGTTCAGCACCGGCTGTACCAGTGCTTTGGTCAGCAGGGCGGCCAGCACCGCAGCAGCCAGCATCAGCGCCACGCAGCTCAGCACGATGGCCGGGATGGTGGCATCATAGATGGACCACACGGTCTCGGCGTCCTGTGCCACGCGCAGCACATCCCCGCCGGAAAGCCGGAGCGCATAGTAATAGGTCTCGTAGCCCATGGTCTGGGAATCGCGAATGTCCCGACCCTCGCCGTTTGCAATGGCATCGCGGATCTCCGGGCGGGTCAGATGGTTCTCCATGGGCTGGTCGGTGGCAGATTCAAACAGCACGCTGCCGTCCTGACTGATCAGCGTCACGCGCAGATCATCGGTCACAAAGGCACTCAGCTGTGTGGGGTCTCCGGTCTGCTCGTACCCGGCGCGCACAAGGTCGGTCTCGCGCTCCAAAGCCGACCATGCCTGCGCCGTAAAGGCCTTATGGAACACAAAAATGCACAGCACTGCGGTGAATATAAGCCCCAGAAAGCCCATCAGGAACAACCGGTAGCTGATCTTTTCTTCCATGCTGCGCAGCTTCATTCTTCTTCGGCCTCCTCATCGGTCAGCTTGTAGCCCACCTTGCGCACAGTGCAGATGTAACGCCCCGCATCGCCCAGCTTTTTGCGCAGGGTGCGGATGTGCATATCCACGGTACGGCTTTCCACCGAGATGTCGGTGCCCCACACTACCTGCAAAATGGTCTCGCGGGTCACCACCAGACTGGTGTTTTCCAGCAGCAGACGCAGCAGGCAGTATTCCTTGTAGGTCAGCTCCACAGGGGTGCTGTTTACCGTAACGCTGTGGCGGGCGTTATCCAGCTGGATCTCGTGGAAAACCAGCACATCCGGCCTTACCTCCGGGGCAGAGCGCCGCAGCGCCACACGCACCCGGCTGAGAAACTCCATAATGCCAAAGGGCTTTGCAATGTAGTCGTCCGCGCCGCAGTCCAGCCCGCGCACGGTGTCCAGCTCGCTGGATTTTGCAGTGACCATAATGATGGGCAGCTTGCGCAGGGAAGGGGTGTTGCGCAGCTTTTTCAGGATGGAAAAGCCATCCTCGCCGGGCAGCATCACGTCTAAGATCACCAGCTCCGGCTCAGCGGCACGCATGGCCTGCCAGAAGGGCTCGGCGCTTTCAAAGCCCTGCACCTCGTAGCCGTTGGATTGCAGGGCGTACTGCTCCAGTTCGCGGATGGAAGCGTCGTCCTCTACAATATAAATCATAACTCAGTTCTCCTCAGCAGTCTGTCCGTCCGGGAACAGATACCGCTCACGGTAGCGGCCCAGACGGCGGTGGAATTCTTCACTTTCCTTGGTGTCGTTGCCGTGGCGCAGATCGTTCAGGTAGGCGTGGGTGTCAAAGCTGTCCTGTGCCACCTCGATCTGCGCAACTGCCACGTTGCTGCAATGGTCGCATACACGCTCGTAGTTGGTCAGCAGATCGTCCAGCACAAAACCGTACTCAATAGAGCAGCTGCCGGCCTGCAGGCGGGCAACGTGCCGCGCCTTGATGGCGCGCACCAGCTCGTTGACCACGGCCTCCAGCGGCTCAACCTTGGAAGCAAGGTGCAGATCCCCCTTGCGGAAGGCATCGGTGGTGCGGCTCAGGGTGTCCTGCACCGCATCCTCCAGCACCTGCAGCTCCTCCTGTGCATCCTTGGAAAAGTGAATCTCCTTCTGGTGCATCTCCTCGGCGGATTCCAGAAGGTTGACGGAATGGTCGCTGATGCGCTCAAAATCACTGATGGTGTGCAGCAGGGTGTTCACGCTCTGGCTGTCGGTGTGGTTCAGTTCCCGGCCGGACAGCTTGACCAGATAAGTGCCCAGTGCGTCCTCGTACCGGTCCACCCGGCACTCCTCGTCCCGCACCTTCTGGGCAAGTTCGTCGTTCCATTCGTGGGTCAGGCTCATGGCCTGCACAACGCCCACCCGGGCAAGCTCGGCCATTTCGGCGGTAGCGGCGCGAGCACGCTCCACAGCCACGGCGGGGGTGTTCAGCAGACGGTCATCCAGCAGCGCAAACTCCTCTTTTTCCGGGGAATCGGGAATGGTCAGGATGGCCAGCTTTTCCAGCCCGGTGGCAAAGGGCAGCAGAATGACGGTGGCCAGAATGTTGAACACCGAGTGCACGATTGCAATGCCCCAAGCCTCGATGGTGGTATTCACAAAGGCAAAGTGGCAGACGGCGTTGAGCCCGTAGAACCCGAACAGAAAGATGGTCACACCGATAATGTTGAAGTACAGGTGCACCATGGCAGCCCGGCGGGCGTTCTTATTCGCACCCACAGAGGACAGCAGTGCGGTTACACAGGTACCGATGTTCTGACCCATGATGATGGGGATGGCACTGCCGTAGGTGATGACGCCGGTGGCGCTCAGTGCCTGCAGGATGCCCACGCTGGCGCTGGAGCTCTGGATGATGCCGGTGACCAGTGCGCCCACCAGAACGCCCAGCAGGGGGTTGGAGAAGCGGGTGAACAGGCTGGTGAACCATGCCTCGTTTTGCAGCGGCAGCACCGCGTTGGACATGGTGGTCATACCGGTCATCAGCACAGCAAAGCCGATGAGGATGGTGCCAACACCTTTTTTCTTCTCACTCTTACACATATACAGCAAAATGCCAATAAATGCAAGCACCGGGCTAAAAGAAGTGGGCTTGAGCAGCTGGATGAACAGGCTGTCGCCCTGCAAACCGGAAAGGCTCAAGATCCAGCTGGTCACGGTAGTGCCCACGTTGCTGCCCATGATCACGCCAATGGCCTGATGCAGCTCCATGATGCCGCTGTTGACAAAGCCCACCACCATAACGGTGGTAGCGCTGGAACTCTGGATGACGGCAGTCACACACAGACCCAGAAAAAAGCCCTTGAGGGGATTATCGGTCAGCTTGCTGAGAATTTTCTGCAGCTGGCCGCCGGCCTGCTTTTCCAGTGCCTTGCCCATGATGTCCATACCGAACAAAAACAGGGCCAGACCTCCCAGCAGCGAAAAGACATTAAAAATGGTCATAAGTGTTTTCCTCACTTTTCTTGACGTGTTTTTCTCCTGTGCTTTAAGTATAGAAAAACAATGTAAAATCTGAAATCGCCGAAATGTAAAACCCATGTAAAGTAAGAAAAATGTAAAAATCCTGTGCACGGGCTGCGATGCAGCGTCGGTTTCCCGCCGTGGGTACAAAAACAGCGCCCCGGGCGTTGTATTTGCCGCCGAATTTTATTATAATATGAATAAGAGTGCCCGCAGCACAGCGCGGCAAAAGGATACAGGAGGAACCAGGATGGGTACGTTCAATGTTTCGCTTAAAACGCTGACCGACCGCGTCAGCATGGAAGTGGTATACGCCCCCCGGGCGCTGGATGAGATCAGCGTAGAGATCGCCGAGGTCAACCGCCCGGGTCTGTTTCTGGCGGGCTATTATGATTACTTTGATAAGCTTCGCCTGCAGATCATGGGTCTGGCAGAGATGAACTTTCTGTCCGGTCTGACGGCAGAAAAGCGCTACGAAGCGCTGGAACAGCTGTTCCGGCAGCAGCCCCCGGCGGTCATCGTCTGCCGCAGCGAGGAACTGAAACCCTTCCCGGAGATGCAGGAGCTGGCGCAGAAGCACGCGGTTGCCCTGCTGCGCTCCAACGAGACCACCTGCACTTTGATGGGCAGTCTGATCAGCGTGCTGAACCTGGAACTTGCGCCCCGCATCACCCGGCACGGCGTGCTGGTGGAGGTGTACGGCGAGGGCATCCTGATCCTTGGCGACAGCGGCATCGGCAAAAGCGAACTGGCCATTGAGCTGGTCAAGCGCGGCCACCGTCTGGTGGCAGATGATGCCGTGGAGCTGCGCAAGGTGTCCAACCGTCAGATCATGGGCACTGCCCCGGAAAATATCCGCCACTTCATCGAGCTGCGTGGCATCGGCATTGTCAACGTGGCCCGTGTGTACGGCGTGGGCGCCGTCAAACTAAGCGAAAGTCTGGATCTGGTGGTGCAGCTGGAAGCGTGGGACCCCACCAAGAACTACCAGCGCACCGGTCTGGAAAGTGAATACTACGACATTCTGGGCGTGAGCATTCCCAGCACCAGCATCCCGGTCTCTCCCGGCCGTAATCTGGCTGTGGTGCTGGAGACTGCAGCCATCAATAACCGCCAGAAGAAGATGGGCTATAACGCAGCCAAGGAGCTGCTGATCCGGCTGGGACTGGATGACAAAATGGACTGAACCTCTCTATAAAAAGGAGCCTGACCCTATGGAACAACTCAAGCAGCTGCTCACCGCAGCAGGCATTGCTTATAAAGAAAATGAGCCGCTGGCGGCGCATTGTACCTTTAAAATCGGCGGCCCGGCGCGGCTGTTCGTGCAGCCGGTGGACCATGCACAGCTTTGCCGCACCGTTGCCCTGTGCAAGGCGCAAAGCGTCCGGCACTATCTGCTGGGCAACGGCAGCAATATCCTGTTTGCCGACGAGGGCTACAACGGCGTGGTGCTGGATATTTCCTCCATGCAGGACACTGTGGAGGTGCACGGCACACAACTCACCGCCGGGGCGGGCGTGCGGCTCTCGGCGCTGTGCAAAACGGCGCTGGAGCATAGCCTGACCGGGCTGGAATTTGCCTACGGCATCCCCGGTACGGTGGGCGGCGCAGTCTACATGAACGCCGGAGCCTACGGCGGCGAGATAAAGGATGTGCTGACCACGGTGCAGTACCTCACCGCCGAGGGCGAGGTGAAGGAGGCAACGGCCGCGGAGCTTGACCTGCGCTACCGCCACAGCATTTTTGAAGAAAACGGCGGCTGTATCCTCTCGGCGCAGTTTGCCCTGACTCCGGGCAAACCGGAGGTTATCCGCGCAAAGATGGACGAACTGATGGCAAAACGGCTGGATAAGCAGCCGCTGGATAAGCCCAGCGCAGGCAGTACCTTCAAGCGCCCGGTGGGCGCTTTTGCCGCAGCCCTCATTGACCAGTGCGGTCTGCGGGGCTACCGACACGGCGGTGCCGCCGTCAGCGAGAAGCACTGCGGCTTTGTGGTGAACCTTGGCGGCGCCACCTGCGCAGACGTGCTGGCACTGTGCGAAGAAGTACGCACTATCGTAAAGGAAAAGACCGGTTATGATCTGGAAAAAGAGATCCGCGTAGTCCGCTGAACTGCGCAAATAGAGGGAGTGTGGAACACAGATGGAGCTGTTGATCGTCAGCGGACTTTCCGGCGCGGGAAAGTCTGTGGCTATGAATGCACTGGAAGATATCGGGTTTTTCTGCATCGATAATGTCCCGGCGGGGCTGCTGCCCAGCATTACGGCGTTTTCCAAGGCGGGCGACAACCAGCTGGAGCGGGTGGCGCTTTCCATGGATGTGCGCGGCTGCCGCAGCAGGGAACAGATCGAGACTGCCCTGCAGCAGCTGGACGAGCAGAAAACACCCTATAAGATTCTGTTTCTGGATGCGCCGGACGATGTGCTGATGCGCCGTTACAGCGAGACCCGCCGCCGCCACCCCATCAGCATTGCAGAGGGCATCTCTACCCGAGATGCCTTTTTAAAGGAGCGGCAAATCTTACAGCCCTTAAAGGAACGTGCAAACTATACCATCAATACCGGCCTGCTCTCCACCTCCCAGAATAAAGAGCGTATCTGCGATTTGTTCATGAAAAACGGCGGGGCAAAAAATGCCATGCGTCTCACCATTATGTCCTTCGGGTTCAAGTTTGGTTTGCCGCCGGAGGCCGACCTTGTGCTGGATGTGCGCTGCCTGCCAAACCCCTTCTATGTGCCGGAATTGAAGCACAAGACCGGACTGGATCAGGAAGTGGTGGATTTTGTCATGGGCCACCCCGAAGCACAGGAGCTGCTGCGCCGGTACGAGAACTTTTTGCAGTACGCCCTGCCGCTCTATGTCAAGGAAGGCAAAAGCCAGCTGACCATTGCGGTGGGCTGCACAGGCGGCAAGCACCGCTCCATCACATTCGCACGCAAGCTTGCGGAATACTGCACCTCTCTGGGCTACGAGCCCGGGGTGCAGCACCGGGATGCCGTGCGCTGAAAACAGAGGAAATACTATGAGTTTTGCATCCAGTGCGCGGGAGGAAATCGCGCAGCGCAGCCCCACCAAGGAATGCTGTGTGCGTGCAGCTGCCTATGGCATTGCCTGCTTTGCCAAATACTTTGATGCCCGCGGCCTTGTGCTGCAAACCGAGCAACCCCATACGGTGCAGCTGGCGCAGCAGCTGTTTGCCCGCTGCGGCATCCGGGGCGAGATCCTGGAAAAGCCCCGCGTCAGCGGTGTGCTGTACGAGTTCAATATCCGCGATGCGGAGCAGGTCACCCGCCTGCACGAGCTGTTCGGCACAACCGGCAGGGAGACCAGCTTGCAGATCGACCCCGGGCTCATCCGTTGCCAGACCTGCGTCAGTGCCTATATCGCCATGGCCTTTTTGTGCAGCGGCACGGTCACCGACCCGCAAAAGGAATATAACCTGGAATTTCTCACCTCCCGGACGAACCTCGCCCGGGATTTTGAAGCGCTGCTGGCTGAGCACGAGTTTGCGCCCCACCGCACCCGCCGCAACGGCGTGAACCTGATCTACGTCAAGACCGGTGCCAATGTGGAGCGGCTGCTCCGCTTTATGGGCGCTGCGGATGCCGCGACCCAGATCAGTGTGCTCAAGGCGTTCAAGCAGGTACGCAACCAGACCAACCGGCAGACCAACTGCGATACCGCAAACCTTGGCAAAACGGCGCGGGCGAACGCTCAGACCCTGAAGGCTATCCGCTATTTGCAGGAACAGCACGCACTGGAGACCTTGCCGGAGGTGCTGCAGCAGGCAGCAGCCAAGCGGCTGCAATACCCGGATCTTTCGCTTACCGCGCTGTGCGGCTGCTTTGATCCGGCTGTGAGCAAATCCGGCTTATCACACCGGATGAAAAAGCTGGAGGCGCTGGCGGAAAATCTGCGCCAGCGCCAGCAGGAGGGACAGGAGGCAGTACAATGAGTGAACCTACCGCAAATACCCGTCCCTTTGCCCATTTGCATATCCATACGGAATACAGCCTTCTGGACGGTGCCTGCCGCATCGACCAGCTGATGGAGCGGGTGAAGGAGTGCGGACAGACCGCCATTGCCTGCACCGACCACGGCGTAATGTACGGCTGTGTGCAGTTTTATAAGGCCGCCAAAAAGGCGGGTATCAAGCCCATCATCGGGTGCGAAGTGTATGTTGCCACTCGCACCCGCTTTGATAAGGTAAATAAAATAGACGGCAATAACCACCTGATTTTACTGTGCAAAAACGAGACCGGCTATAAGAACCTGATTAAAATGGTCTCGGCCGGTTTTGTGGAGGGCTTTTACTCCAAGCCCCGTGTGGATAAGCAGCTTTTGGAGCAATACCACGAGGGACTGATCTGCCTTTCGGCCTGTCTTGCAGGCGAGATCCCGCAGGCCATTCTGGCAGGGGACTACGAGCGCGCAAAGGCGACTGCGCTGTGGTACCGGGATCTGTTCGGTGCAGAGAATTACTACATCGAATTGCAGGATCACGGCCTGAAAGAGGATTCCACCGTTCTGCCGCAACTCATCAAACTTTCGCGCGAGACCGGCATCCCCATGGCAGCCACCAACGACGCCCATTATCTGCGCAAAGAGGACGCCAAGATGCAGAGCATCCTGCTGTGCATCCAGACCGGCAAGACCATTCAGGACGCCGACCGCATGGAGTTCCAGACTGATGAATTCTACGTCAAGACCACAGACGAGATGTACGAGCTGTTCTCCATGGTACCGGAAGCCTGTGCCAATACGGCAAAGATCGCCGAGCAGTGCAATTTTGACTTTGAGTTCGGTCACACCAAGATCCCTTACTACAAAGCCCCGGACGGCATGGATAATCAGGCCTACTTTGAAAAACTCTGCTGGGACGGCTTGGAGCGCCGCTACGGCCCGGACGTGCCGCAGGCCAACATCGACCGCCTGAAATACGAGATCAGCGTGGTCAAGACCATGGGGTATACCAACTACTACCTCATCGTATGGGACTACATCAATTTTGCAAAAAGTCAGGGCATCCCGGTGGGGCCGGGACGCGGCTCCGGCGCGGGCAGTATTGCTGCCTACTGCGTGGGCATCACGGATATCGACCCCATCCGCTATAACCTGATCTTCGAGCGCTTTTTGAATCCCGAACGCGTCAGTATGCCGGACTTTGATGTGGACTTCTGCTACGAGCGCCGACAGGAGGTCATCGACTACGTCAACCGCAAATACGGTGCGGACCATGTGGCGCAGATCGTCACCTTTGGTACCATGGCCGCCCGCAACGCCATCCGAGATGTGGGCCGCGTGATGGGTATTCCATACCAGCAGGTGGACGTGGTAGCAAAGCTTGTGCCCATGGAGCTGAAAATGACCCTCAAGCGGGCGTTGGAGGTATCCAGCGAGCTGAAAAAGCTCTACGATACCGACCCGCAGGTGACCGAACTCATCGACACCGCACTGAAGGTGGAGGGCATGCCCCGGCACGCCTCCACCCACGCGGCGGGCGTGGTCATTACGCCGGAGCCGACGGATTATTATCTGCCGCTTGCCACCAACGACGGCCTGCCGGTGACCCAGTTCAACATGACCGAGATCGAAGAGCTGGGTCTTTTGAAGATGGACTTTCTGGGTCTGCGCACCCTGACCGTCATCCGGGATGCAGAGGTCGCGGTGCAAAAGCAGCACCCGGAGTTCTCCATCCGCAAGCTGGATTATGACGACCCGGATACCTATAAAATGCTGGGACAGGGCGATACCGAGGGTGTGTTCCAGCTGGAATCCTCCGGCATGAAGCAGGTGCTTGTGGGCTTGCAGCCCCAGAACCTTGAAGATGTCATCGCTCTGATCAGTCTGTACCGCCCGGGTCCCATGGATTCTATTCCCACCTATCTGCGCAACCGGCACGAACCGGATAAGATCAGCTACAAGACCCCGCAGCTGGCGCACATTCTGGATGTGACCAACGGCTGCATCGTCTATCAGGAGCAGGTCATGCAGATCTTCCGGGAACTGGCGGGCTTCTCCTTCGGGCAGGCAGATAACGTTCGCCGCGCCATGAGCAAAAAGAAGCACGCCGTCATGGAGGCAGAGCGGGAGCATTTTGTGCATGGCTGCACCGAGCCTGGCCATGAGTGCCCGGGCTGCGTTGCCAACGGTATCCCGGAGCAGGTGGCAAACCAGATCTACGATGAGATGTCCAGCTTTGCGTCCTACGCCTTCAACAAGAGCCATGCGGCCTGCTACGCCTATGTGGCTTTCCAGACCGCTTACCTCAAGTGCCATTACCCCAGCCAGTTCATGGCAGCATTGCTGACCAGCGTGCTGGATAATACGGATAAGGTCATTGAGTATTCCGGCGAGTGCGCCCGTTTGGGCATCAAGGTGCTGCCGCCGGATGTAAATATTTCCAACGGCGGCTTTACCGCCGATGATAACGGTCAGATCCGTTTTGGGCTGAACGCCGTGAAAAACGTAGGCCGCAACCTCATCGAAAACGCAGTCACCGAGCGTAAGGAAAAGCCCTACACAAGCCTTTATGATTTCTGCAAGCGGATGCACGGCAGTGAGTTGAACCGCCGTGCGGTGGAAAGCCTGATCAAAGCCGGTGCCTTTGACTGCTTCGGCTCCAACCGTCACAGCATGGTGGAGGCGGTAGAGGGCATCCTCAAGAGTATCGAGACCGACTCTCGCCGCAATCTGGAAGGACAGTTGGATCTGTTCTCCGTGATGAGCGGGGAAGTGCAGCAAAGCCCGCAGGAGGACGTCTACGAGATCCGCCCCTTGGCAGAGTACACCCCTGCCGAGCTGCTGCAACAAGAAAAAGAGGTCAGCGGCCTGTACCTGTCCGGCCATCCGCTGGACGCTTACCGGGAAAAATCTGCCCGCATCGGCTCCCACACCATCAAAGACCTCACTGGCGAGGATGCCCATGTGCAGGACGGCGAAAAGGTGCGTATCGTGTGTGCAGTAGTCAAAAACCGCATGATGACGACAAAATCCAACAGCATGATGGCCTTTACCAGTGTGGAGGATCTGACCGGCACCATGGAAGTGATCGTGTTCCCCAAGGTGCTGGACAGGTTCCGGGATGCCATTCAGGAAAACGCTGTTGTGGTCATCGATGGCCGGCTTTCCGTGCGGGAGGATGAAGCCTCCAAGCTGCTGGCAGACAGCATTCTGCCCATTGACAGCTACGACCCGACCCGCTTGGATAAAGGCCGCCCGGACCCTGTCAAAACAGCTGCCCGGCGGGTATTCATCCGTCTGCCGTCCCGCAGCTGCCCCCAGTACGATAAAGTGGTGAACCTGCTGGAGATCTTTGATGGCGATATCCCGGTGATCCTGTATCTGGAAGATACCAAGCAGAAGCTGGCCGCACCGCGCCGGCTGTACACTTCCGGGCATCCGCTCTTCTTCAAAGAGCTGGAGCGGCTGCTGGGCGCAGAAAATGTTGCAACAAAATGACATATTTGTGCACGAATGGCACCGCATGGGACGATTTCAATTTTTCCAAGTGGTACAAATTGCAAAAATAACGCGATGTACCGTCATTATTTTGTACCGCATGGAATTGTATAAAGTCTCAAAACCCTATTGAAATTTGTCTGGATGGTGTGCTATAATCATTAAAGGCGAATCAAAGCTGTTGCAAAGCAACTGGCCTGTTTCTGGAAGAAGAGGGTACAGGCAAAAGGGTAAATGAAGAACTGAACTGTAAATTGGAGGGAATCTCTCGTATGGAAAAGCAAATCAAAACGATTGGCGTGCTTACAAGCGGTGGTGATGCTCCCGGCATGAACGCTGCTGTGCGCGCTGTGGTACGCACCGGCCTGCACAAGGGCTTCCGTATGATCGGCATTCAGCGCGGCTACAACGGCCTGCTGAACGGCGAGTGCTTTGAAATGAACCTGCGCAGCGTTTCTAATATCATCTCTGCTGGCGGCACCATTCTGTATACGGCACGCTGCTTGGAGTTCAAGACCAAGGAAGGTCAGGATAAGGGCGCTGAAAAGTGCCGCGAGCTGGGCATTGATGCGCTGGTCGTTATCGGCGGCGACGGCTCCTACCGCGGTGCCCGCGCACTGGCACACCGCGGCATCCCCATGATCGGCCTGCCCGGCACCATTGATAACGATATCGGCTGCACCGATTACACCATCGGCTACGATACCGCCATGAACACCGCGCTGGAAATGATCGACAAGCTGCGCGACACCACCCAGAGCCACGACCGCTGCAGTGTGGTCGAGGTCATGGGCCGCAACGCCGGTTACATCGCTCTGAACGTGGCCATCGCCTCTGGCGCTATGGCTGTGCTGCTGCCCGAGAAGGAATTCGATATGCAGCGCGACATTCTGGATAAGATCGCCGAGACCCAGAAGACCGGCAAGCGTCACTTTATCATCATTGTGGCCGAGGGCGTGGGTCATGCACAGGAGATCGCCAACGAGATCCAGGCACGTACCGGTATCGATTCCCGCGCAACCATTCTGGGTCATGTGCAGCGTGGCGGTTCTCCCACCCTGCGCGACCGCGTGAATGCTTCTGCCATGGGTTATCAGGCTGTCTGCCTGTTGGAGCAGGGCAAGTATAATCGCATCGTCGGCATGAAGGGTGAGAAGCTGGTGGACTACCCCGTGGACGAGGCTTTGGAGATGACCAAGAGCCTTGACCCCGTGCTGGTGGACGTGTGCAACACTATTTCCATCTGATCATAATATCAAATGCAAGAGCCATCCTCTCAGTTTTTTTGAGCGGATGGCTCTTTTTGCTGCCGATTTTTCAGAATTGACGTATTATAAGCGAAAACCAACAACTTTTTGTTTACAAACGTCTCCAAATCAGTTATACTGAGAAAAACCGAGGTGCTGCCATGAAATACAGCTGGATCGACACGGAGCTTCTGCAAAAGCCTGGCGTTACCAAAGACTTACAGGCAGAGTGGAACTGGATAAGATACCACATCGGCGGCAAAATGTTTGCAGCCGTCTGTCTGGATGATGCCACGGGAAAGCCGGTGTATATCACCTGCAAGCTGGACCCCGCCGAGGGCGATTTTCTGCGCCGACAGTATGAAGATATCATTCCGGGCTACTATATGAATAAGGTGCATTGGAACTCCGTAAAAGCAGAGGGAAATGTGCCGGACGCATTGCTGCGGGAGATGCTGGAAAAATCTTATCGTCTGGTGCTGGGCAGCTTCAGTAAAAAGAAACAGCGCGCGCTGCTGGAAGGGGAAAAGAAGGATGCCATTTGACTACAAGAAAGAATATAAAGAGTTCTATCTCCCGCCGAAGAAACCGCAAATCATCACCGTTCCTGCGATGAATTTTGCTGCGGTGCAGGGCAAGGGCGACCCCAACGACCCGGCAAGGGAATACAAAGCAGCGCTGGAGTTGCTGTACGGCATTGCATTTACTATCAAAATGAGCTATAAGGGCAGCCATAAGATAGACGGCTATTTCGAATATGTTGTTCCGCCGCTGGAGGGACTGTGGCATCAGCCCGGTGCAGAGGGCGTGGATTTTTCCAACAAGGAGACCTTTATCTGGACCTCTATGATCCGTCTGCCGGAATTTGTCACCCGTGCCGAATTTGACTGGGCAGTGCAGGAGGCCACTACCAAAAAGAAAAAAAGACTTTTCTAAGGTGGAATTTTTCACCTATGATGAAGGTCTGTGCGTGCAGTGTATGCACATCGGCTCCTATGACACCGAGCCGGGGACCCTGCGGCAGCTGGATGCGTTTGCAGCGGAACAGGGATATTGCCCGGATTTTTCAGACACACGCTTCCATCACGAGATCTATCTGGGAGATCCACGCCGCACCGCACCGGAGAAGCTGAAAACCGTGCTGCGACATCCGATCCGCAGAATGAAATGACAGAAAACTTCACAAAAACTGTCGCTTTTTGTTGTGAGATGTGCTATACTAAAATTATCTGTAGAAACACACTTAAAAATGGAGGAAAACATCATGCAGCATGAAACTGTCATCGTGCTGGACTTTGGAGGACAGTACAATCAGCTGATTGCCCGCCGCGTCCGAGAAAATAATGTCTACTGCGAGATCTATTCCTATAAAACCGATCTTTCGGTCATCAAGGCCAAGAATCCCAAGGGCATCATCTTCACCGGCGGCCCCAACAGCGTTTATCTGGAGGATTCTCCCACCATCGACCCCGAAATCTTCAGCTGGGGCGTGCCTGTGCTGGGCATCTGCTACGGCAGCCAGCTGATGATGCACCTGCTGGGCGGTCATGTCTGCCGCGCTCCCGAGCGTGAGTACGGTAAGACCGAGGTGTTCGTGAACACCGAGAGCAAGCTGTTCACCGATGTGCAGCCCTCTACCATCTGCTGGATGAGCCACAACGACTACATCGAGCAGGCGGCTCCCGGCTTCCAGATCACTGCCCACACTGCAAACTGCCCTGTGGCAGCCGTTGAAAATGCCGAAAAGGGTCTGTACGCCGTACAGTTCCACCCGGAGGTGCTGCACACCGCCGAGGGCAAGAAGATGCTGCGCAACTTTGTGTACAACGTCTGCGGCTGCTCCGGCGACTGGAAGATGGATTCCTTTGTAGAGAACAACGTTAAGGCTCTGCGGGAGCGCATCGGCGAGGGCAAGGTGCTGTGCGCCCTGTCCGGCGGCGTGGATTCCTCCGTGCTGGCCGCTATGCTGGCTAAGGCCATCGGCAAGCAGCTGACCTGCGTGTTCGTGGATCACGGCCTGCTGCGCAAGAATGAAAAGGAAGAGGTCTGCTCTGTCTTTGGCCCGGGCAATGCCAACGGCTTCGACATCAACTTCATCTGCGTAGATGCTCGCGACCGCTACTTCAGCAAGCTGAAGGGCATCACCGAGCCGGAGCGCAAGCGCAAGATCATCGGCGAGGAGTTCATCCGCGTGTTTGAGGAAGAGGCCAAGAAGATCGGCAAGGTAGACTTCCTTGCACAGGGCACTATTTACCCCGACGTGGTGGAGAGCGGTCTGGGCGGCGAGTCCACCGTCATCAAGAGTCACCACAACGTGGGCGGTCTGCCCGATACCGTGGACTTCAAGGAACTGGTGGAGCCTCTGCGCAACCTGTTCAAGGACGAAGTCCGTCAGGCCGGCCGTGAGCTGGGTCTGCCCGAGTATCTGGTCAGCCGTCAGCCGTTCCCCGGCCCCGGTCTGGGCATCCGCATCATCGGCGAGGTGACCCCCGAGAAGGTCACTATCGTGCAGGACGCTGACGCCATCTGGCGCGAAGAAATCGCCAAGGCCGGTCTCGATAAGGAAATCAGCCAGTATTACGCTGCACTGACCAATATGCACAGCGTTGGCGTTATGGGCGACGAGCGCACCTACGACTACGCCGTTGCGCTGCGCGCCGTGACCACCACCGACTTCATGACCGCAGAAAGCTACGATATGCCGTGGGATGTTCTGGGCACTGTTACCAGCCGCATCGTCAACGAAGTCAAGCACGTCAATCGCGTGTTCTACGATTGCACCGGTAAGCCGCCTGCAACCATTGAGCTCGAGTAATGAAAATTTGCCTTCCAGCTTTTTAGACCTCCAAAAAATAGAACACAACAGCGTATAAAAACAGCCCCGCTTTCAAGAATTTTCGCTTGAAGGCGGGGCTTTTTTGTGCCCGAAGTAACAGAAAAGTAACACCCCGGGCAGAATCAAACCAGTATCACGGTTTCTTTTCCCCTGGGAAGGCCAGAGCTTCCAGCCGATCCGCGACGTTGTTTGTCCGATCTGGGTACAGGTGGGCATAGGTGCCAAGCGTGGTCGAAACCTTTTCATGCCCAAGGCGCTGCTGTACCAGAAGGGCGTCCGTGCCCATGTTGATAAGCAGGGAGGCATGGGAGTGCCGTATATCGTGCACCCGAATGACCTTCACGCCGGTGCGCTGGCAGCAGCGCTCTAACTGTTCCTTTAGCCAGTATTTGGTACATTCAAACAGGCGTTCTTCCGGCTGGTATCCGTAGAGCTTGGCAGCGTAGTCCCGAATGATTTCCAGCAGGAAGTCCGGCACCGTAATGAACCGCTTGGAACGGCGGGTTTTCGGATCTGAAATAACATCTTCGCCATTCAGGCGGGCGTAGGAGTGCCGCACAAAAATTCCCTTCCGTTCAAAATCTACATCCGCCAGGGTGAGGGCCAGCAGTTCGCCTTCCCGCATACCCGTCCAAAACAGGATATTGAACGCGGCGTATGCCGTAGGATCTGACATTCCGGCAATGAACTTCTGAAATTCTTCCAGTGTCCAGAACTGCATTTCTTCGGCGCTGCTTTTGCCCATGGATCCGGCCAGGGAAACGGGGTTTTCTTTCAGGCCGTAATACTTCCCGGCGAACCGGAACAGGGCACTCATTTGGTTGTTGATGGTTTTCAGGTAGGTGGCAGAGTACGGCTTCCCGTTCTTGTCCCTGGCGTCGATCAGGTGATTTTGCCAGGCACGAATGGACGAAACAGACACTTCATCCACCAGCTGATCCTTGAAGTAGGGAAGGATCTTTGTTTCAAAGATCCATTGTTTCATTTCGTAGGTGGTGGGCCGGAGCCTGGTTTTTGCGTCCGCCATGTAGAGCTCCACCAGGGAGCCGAATTTCATTTTTGTGGTGCGTGAGCTTTTCGCCAGATATTCGCGTTCATAGGCCAGGGCGTCCGCCCGGCGGGCAAAACAGCTTTTCTTTATTTGCTTCCGCTTGCCGGTCCAGTCCGTAACACGGAAGATGCAATACCATTCACCCGTTTTTTGATTCTTGTATGCAGGCATGAGCAACCCTCCATTTGCTGCTTTTCAACAGCTTTTAACATAGTTTTCAACAAGTAACGCGGGTAACGCGTTGGTAACGCTTGCGGTAACGCGTTACCGATAAAAAGTTGAAAACACGGATTTCATGTTGAAAGTGAATTTTCTTCACAGGGATAGAATTTCAAAAACTAACGAACAAACGAAAGAAAAAGGCTCAACAAATTTTCAACATTCGCACCCGGTAACGCGTTGACAACGCGTTACCACCCAGAAAATGCAGTTTTCAACAGACAAAACAAAACGGAACAACGACAAAAAACGATTCCTTCAACGCGGTTTTCAACGGCATAAGCTGCCGCATTCTTCCCCCTAACAACCCCTATCTTACATCCATGTATATCTAGAATATCTAACTTAATCTTAGATATTATTATCTTAGATATAGCTTAATAATATAATATATAGCTTATGGGTTAGATTGAGAGGCGGACGTTTGCGCGGCGCCACGAAGACATGGCGCAGACCTTTTTCGTGACATGACGAAAATGGTCCGGCAGTTGCTTACAACTTGACAGCAGCTTGGAAAATGAGTTCAACCCGTGCGATCCGAAAAGTTGAACTTGATGCAGGAAAACGCGCGGAAATAGCCTACTTTTGTGATTGAATACGTGCAAAGCGTGCAATAGCGCGAGAAAAAAACGCGCGGCGCGCGAATAACGCCCAGGGCGGCCGTTTAACTTGCCGGTAACTTGCCAGAGCGACGCCAGAAGCCCCAGGGAAGCCCTGTCGTGGCCTTTTACAAACCGATGCGGAAACTAGACAAAGAAAAACAAAACGCCCACAAGGCCGCTTTCCGACGGTCTGGTGGGCGTTGCTTTTTACTGCACGACGGAGCTATCAACCCAGAGGCCGGAAACTTCGCCCGCCATTTCTTCGGCACCGATGGAGCCAGAAGCAATTTTGGAAATGAGAGCGGAATCGAGCGAGAAGCTCAAAAACTTGTTGCCGCTGGCTGGATTCACGGCCCAGTAATCAATGGCCTTGCAAGCATCAAAGCCGTGGTTCAAGACTAGATCCTGGACGGATTCAAAGGCCCGGCTTTCCGAATTGCTGACCGGGAAGGCCTGAACCTTCACCACGATCTGGCCGTCGCAGGCGCCGCCAACGGTGAGACTTTCAATTTCGCCATAGGACAGCGAAAGCCCCGGGGTTTCGACCTTTCTGCCGGTGCGGCTTGTTGTGAGAGCGCTTGCGTCGAGCATGAAGGGCTCTGCTTCCGATACGGCAGCGGAAAGAGAGGCGGCAATACTTTCCGAGGATTCGGAAGAAGCAGGGGCGGCAGAACTGGAAACGCTTTCGGAAGTCGCAACGCTTGAAACGACAGAAACCGAAGACGCGGCCGCCTTGTTGCGATATTTGCCGCTGTACTTGATGATGCTATAAGCACACATGGCGAGAAAGATTAAAAGGCAGATTCCGCAAAATTTCAGAATGCCCTTCAAGATTCGTTTTAGCGTGTTCATGCTTTCCTCCCTGGGCAGCTTGCCCTTTCACTTCCGAAACCAAATCAGCCCGCAGCGGAGGAGTTCTCTTCTGAGGCGTTCTTCTCCGCGATTGCCACGTTTTGCGGCGTGGTGCTGTCCGGCAGTTCTTTCAACGCTTGGATATACCCCATGAGCCGGTCGAGCTGCCGATCTGACAGGTTATGCAGTTCGCCGGTTATGGCGACCTCCGCCGGGCGCTGGGCGACAGCAGAGGCGGCGGGCATTTTGCTTTTTGGCTCCCGGCTGTCCGTTGCGCCGAGAAGGTAGTCCACCGAAACACCAAAGACCATTGCAATTTTAAGTTTGACTTCATCGCTTGGCACACGGGCCCCGCTTTCGTATTGGGAAAGTGTTGTGTTCCCGACGTTGATTCGCTGGGCAAGTTCCCGTTGGGTCATGCCAGCGGCAAGGCGCAGCTGTTTTATTTGGGCGCCGATTTTCGTTGACGTATTTTCCACCACCTTCTCACTTTGAGAATATTATAGCACAGAGTTCTCTAACAGAAAGGAAAATTCACAAAAAGAGAATTTTTCTCTTGACATTCACAGTTTGCAAAGTTATAATCAAGCCGTGGAGTTCACAAACTGTGAAATTCAAACAGCAAACATTTGGAGGTGAAAAGATGAACCGAACCATCGAGGAAGTCCGAAAGGCAAAGGGCTTCACGCAGGAACAGGTGGCGAAGGGCGTTGGAATTGGCGCCTCGACATACTGCCAGTACGAAACCGGCCTGCGGGGAGTTCCCGCAGAGGTCGCAAACAAGATCGCTCGGTTCCTTGATGTGGAGGTCGGCGAAATTTTTTTGCCGACGAAGTTCACAATTAGCAAACATTGAGGACGAGCGAGAGGAGGAACACACATGAACTTGTATGAAATTTCTGCAACGCTGGAAAACGGCGCAGTCCACAAGACGAAGATTTACGAGATCAACCAGGAACGGGCGCTCAACCGGGCTTCCAAGTTCGCTTTGCAGTTTGACGCCACCGGCTGCGCGAAGAAAACGGTGCAGCTGATCCGGAAAAATGCCGGGGTTTCCAAAGATACGGAACGGGCTTTCCTGAACGAAATCAAGGAAATTCTGGAAGGTCTGGGCGAGAACAGCTATTGCGCAATGGCCTTTGAAGGCTGCGTGGAGGACGCCGAGGAGAACATCGACAACGATTTTGCAGTCAGCATGAAGGGCCGCTGGGAATCCGAGAAAAAGGCCCATGAAGAAACCCGTGAAGGCCTGATCGGCAAGCTGAACGACCGTATAAAGCGCGTTGCAGAGCTTGAAGCCGAAGTGCAAAAGGCCCGGCAGATGGAGGCCCAGGCCAGGAAAGAGGCCGCAGAGGACAAAATTGCCCTGGAAAAGGCAAGGGGAAAGATCCTCCCGGACAACGTTGCCACAGAACTTACCATTATGCTGCGGAAGCAGGCCGACGAAGCCGCCAAAGAAGCACTTTACTACGCGGACCGGATGGCGGCAGAGGTTGAAAACTCCGTCCCCGTTGGCGCGTCCAACAGTGCAAAGAACTTCCGCAAGTACCGCAAGGCCCAGGTTGATGCGCTGCGCCTGCTGGGTGCGCTGGGAAACATTGGAGGCTCGGAAAATGACGATTGACGAGCTCCGCATACTGCGCGGCCTTTCCATGACGAAGCTGTGCGAAGCCGCAGGGCTTTCCATGGGGGCAGTTTTCAAACTGACCAGGCCGGGCGCAGAACTTGAACGGGCCCGGCTGGGCACCGTTATGAAGCTGGCCGCCGGGCTGGGCGCGGTGATTACCGTTGACCCGGAAGGCGTGACAATAAGACCGAAGGAGGAAAACCGATGAAAATTACTTTTATGACCTTGCAGAAGGCCTCCATTGTGTGCCTGGGTGTGGGAATGTTCCTGGCCCTCGGTTCCGCTGGTACGTTTGAAACGACCGGCGAAATCCAGACCGGCGTTTATGTGGCGGCGTTTGTGTTCCTGCTGGCTGCCGGGCTGCTTATGCGTTTGAGCTTTGCCCTCCAGGACTACGAGGAGAAGCAGCGCAAGATCCACAAGGCCCAGCGCGGCACCGTGAAGAAGCCAAGCACGAAGCGGAAGGCAGGCTGACCATGTTTCACACAACGGTGAAATGCGTGGACTGCGGCGCGCTTATGGTTGACGTGCCGAGCAATACAAAGCGCTGCGCCGTCTGCCGTGTGGGCCACAACCGGGAATCCGTCCGCAAGGCGAACAAGACCAGGAGGGCCGAGGAGGCCGTCCGGCCGAAGCCGCGAAGCCTGGACGACGACCTGGAAGCCCTGAACAAATACAACGAGTAGCGCCGGGCCGCGGGCCGTGAGCCTTTGACCTATGGCGTTTGGAGGTCCAGAGGGGCCCCGGAGGAATACGCATGAATGAATTTGACAGCATCCGAATCACAGAGAAGGGCGACACTCTTTCTTTTGAAATGACTAACGAACTTGCGGACAGTTCGCACGAAGCGATTTTCTTTCTGATCAGGGCAACTTCTGCGCTGATCGCCTCCGTTACCAAGGACGACGCGGACCTGAAGGAAGTGGCGGAGGCCTTCGGGAAGACGTTTTCCCGGCACATTGCCCAGGACATCCAAGACGAGCGGGACCGCCGGGCAGAGGAAACAGAGAAAGCCAAAGGAGGCGAAAAACAGTGATTCTTTTGTTTGCTGGCGGCCTGGTAGCTGGCGCCTGTGGCGGTTTCTTCGTGCTGGGCATGGTTTCCGCCGCCCGGTACGCAGACTGCAAGGACCGGCGGAACCGCCCGGAAGAAGACCGCTGGAAGGAGGAAGACCAGTGGCCGTAAGTGAAACCTGGCGGGACGTGCCCGGCTATGGTGGCAAGTACCAGGCAAGCGACATGGGCCACATTGCAAACACCTTCTGGCACGGCCAGAAGCGCAAGAACGGCGGCCGCACGATTCTAACTCAGTATAAGCGCAAACCGAGAGGAAAGGCCAAGTTACAGAGTGCGAAACGTTACGTCCACCTCACGGACCTGGAAGGGAACATGAGGGAATTTTCCGCCGCAAAGATCGTGGCAGAAACATTCCTGGGGCCAGTCCCAGCCGGAAAAGTGATTTTTCACAAAAACGGCAACCCGGCAGACAATTCCATTTGGAACCTGGCTTTCTGCACCCGGCAGGAATTAGGCCGCATGACCGGAGCGGACAGCTCCCGGCGGCCAGTGCTGAAATTCAGCGCCGCCGGTGAACTTCTGGAATGTTATTCCAGCGCCCGCCAGGCTGCCAAACAGAACTATTTCAGCTACCAGGCCATAATTGACCGGTGCAACGGCAAGTGCAAGCGGCATATTTTGGCCCCGGACGGCAACTATTACGCCTGGGACAACACCGTGAGCATAAACCGGGCCAGAAAGGATCTCCGGGCGCTGGCCCGGCAGGAAGGCCGGATATTTGCCCCGGCAAATTGGCCGTGGCCGTCTACCTGAATTTTACCATGAAAAGAGGTTTGAATAAATGAGTAAATTTGCCACGAAAGCGGCCGACAGCCCTTTCTATTTGGCACGAATGGAGGCCTCAAAGGTCAATGATCGGCTTGCAAGCCGCGAGGGCGCGGCAGACGAAACAGGCATTGACCGCTCCCGCATGGCCCGCGTGGAGCTGGGCAGCGCAAACCCGACGCCGGAAGAAGTGCTGCTGCTGGCTGACACTTACGACGCTCCGCAGCTCTTGAACTACTATTGCTCGATGTGCTGCCCGATTGGCCGCCAGAACGTGAAGCCCTGCGCCGTGCAGGAGTTCGACCGCGTTATGATGCAGGCACTTGCCGCCTTGCAGGGCACCGACAAAATCAGCGCCGCTATTATTTCCATTGCCCAGGACGGCCGCGTGGACCCCGGCGAGGATGTGCAGATGGGCGAGATCCTAGCGTACATGAAGAACGTAGCGACGGCAGCAGAGGCAATGCAGCTTTGGATCAAAAAGAACCTGAAAGGAGAGGCCTGCAATGGCAAGAAGTAAGAAAACCACCCGGGAGCCTTCCAAAATGGTGCGCGTTGACGAAGCGATGGAAATTTTGAGCGTTTCCAAGTCCACCGCTTACCACACCATCCAGAAGTTTAACAATGAGCTCCGCGCCAAGGGTTACGAAGTGCCCCGCGGCCGCGTTCCCCGTAGCTATTTCATGGAGCGGTGCGGCTTATGAGTGAGGAAGAAACCCGGAAGCGCACCAGCGCGATTCTCGGCCACCCTGTGAGCGATTCCGCGTGGTCGGAAGCCTGGGAGAAGGCCAAAAGAAAAATCCGCCATATCGCAGAGTTCTGCGGGTATGACGGATGCAGAGAGCAGCCCGGCTATATGGCGCAGATTGCCGCGGAGTACATCCGCGAGGCCGCGTTTTCAGCCTGGACAATAATGGACAATAAAGAGAAGGGCCGCCAAAAATTGACGACCCAAGAACACACACCAACAGTTTATCACGTTTTTTACGCAAAATCAAGGAGGACACACAATGGAGCTTTTGACGTTGAGCCTTGAAAACTTCCAGGGCTTGAAGCATGAAGAAATCCAGCTGGACGGCCACAGCGCCAGCATTTACGGCCGGAACGCCAGCGGCAAGACCACAATCTTCAACGCCATCACTTGGCTGCTTTTCGGCAAGCCGAGCACATGGGCAAAGAACTGGGACCCCAAGACGAAGGGCCCCAACGGCGACTTGCACAACCTGGAACACAGCGCAACCGGCACCTTCCGACTGGACGACGGCCAGACCGTGATCCTGAAAAAGACCTTCCACGAGGTTTGGAAGCGCAAGCGCGGCAGCGCGGCCGAGGAGTATTCCGGGAATACCATTGACTACCAGATCAACGGCGTTCCCTGCAAAGAAAAAGAGTACACGGCGGCCGTCCAGGAGTATTGCGGCGGCGAGGAAACCATGAAGCTGCTGACCATGCCCGACTACTTCCCCTCCGTTATGGACTGGCAGAAGCGCCGGGAAATACTTCTGGACATTTGCGGCGACGTTTCCGACGCCGACGTGATCGACAGCACCCCGGAGCTCAAAGAGCTGCCCGAGTTCCTTAAAATGCCCGGCAGCGCGACCAAACTTTATAAGGTGGACGAGTACCGCAAAATTGCGGCCGCCAAGAAAACGGACCTGAACAAAAAGATCGAGGCCATTCCGAACCGCATTGACGAGGCGACCCGTGCCATCGACAAGGACCTCCCGGCGGCCGAAGACCTGGCGGACAAGCTGACCGCAGCAGAGGCCGAGGAGGCCAAGATCGCCGAGGAGAAGCGGGCGATTCTGGCCGGTGACACTTCCGAGCTCCGCAGCTCCCTGGCAAACGCCAAGGCGGACTATGCAGCGGCAAAAGCCGCGTACATTGAGGAGGGCAGCGAAGCCCGGGCCGAGCACCGCAAGGCCCAGGAAAAGGCGGAAAACGAGCTTTTGGAGGCCAAGACAGAGGCCGCCAACGCTACCGCAGACGCCCGGCGCAAAAAAGCGGACCTGGAACACATGAAGGCCCGCCGGGCCGAAATTCTGGACGAGTACAAGGAAGCGGCGGCCGAAACCTGGGACGAGCACCGCGAGATCTGCCCGACCTGCGGCCAGGCATTGCCGGAGGAAAAGGTGGAGGAGCTCCGCGCAGACTTCCTCCAGCGCCGGTCCGCCAAGCTGGAAGCCATCAACGCCAAGGGCAAAAAAGAAGCCAGCAAGGAAACCATTACCCAGCTTGAACAGGACATTGCGGCCCTCGAAGAAAAGGCAGCGGCGGCCGAGGCCCGCGCCGATGAAATTTATACCGCCCGCAAAGAGGCCATCAAGGCGGAGCCGCCCCGCCCGGACTTCTCCGAAACCGAGCGCGGCCAGGCCATTGCGAAGACCATCCAGACGATTTCCGGCCAGATCGAGGCGGCCGAGCAGAAACAGAGCGCGGCCCTTCGTGAGGTGAACGAGCGCCAGCAGGCAGCCATGAACAACTGCCGCCAGATCCGCTATATGCAGAGCCAGACGGCGGCCACAGAACGCCAGCGCCAGCGCATTGCAGAACTTGAAGCCGAGGAAAAGAGCCTGGCTGCGGAGTACGAGAAAACCGAACAGGGCGTTTACCTCTGTGAAGTCTTCGTAAAAACCAAAGTGGCCCTGCTGACCGAGCGCATCAACAGCAAGTTCAAGTCTGTGAGCTTCCAGCTTTTCCGGGAGCAGACAAACGGCGGCGTCGCTGACTGCTGCGAAGTTCTGGTGCCCGGCGAGGGCGGCGCCATGGTGCCGTATTCGACCGCAAACAAGGCGGCCGTGGTAAACGCTGGCCTGGAAATTATCGCCACGCTTTCCCACCACTACGGCGTCCGGCTGCCTATTGTGGTAGACAACGCCGAGAGCGTGACCGAACTTCTCCCTGTTGATTCCCAGGTGATCCGCCTGGTCGTGAGCGCAGAAGACGATAGCCTGCGCGTGGAGGTAGACAAATGAACGAATCTTTTATGCGGAAGGTTTACGAGAACCCGACCGAAAACGTGATGCAGCAGGGATTGAATTTTTACAGCCAGCAGTTCAAGAGCCTTATCAGGACCTTTCCGTCCGCGGATATACCCATTTTCCTTGCGGCTATGAAATCCACTCACGACGGCATCCGCGGCGTTTTGCCTGCGAATGGCCCGGAACTGGAAGACGACATTTTGAAGCACATCACCACGGTTGTAATTCCGTTTCCGGGAGGGGAGAAATGAGCGCCAAGGACAAAGACCGGGAGCCTGGCACGTTTATGATCCAGGCTTGCCGCTGCCGCCGCTGCGGTGGTCTGCTGACCAGCAAAGAGGGTGTGAGGAACGGCATCGGCCACGTTTGCCGCATGAAGGCCCTTCGGGAAATGCCGGACCCGAACCAGGTAACGGTTTTTGACGTCCTGGGCGACAAAGAGGAGAACACACATGAAAAATAATTTTCCGTTCCGCCCGCACTGGAAGAAGCCGGAGGAACCCAAGGCGGCCCCGGAAACTTCACAGTATCTGCCGCAGGCCGTTGAGCTGACCGTGGAGCAACACAAGCCGGAAGAAGGCCTGCGGGTGCTTCTGGAAGGCTTTGCGCATTACTTCAACTGCACGGCGGAGGCCCTGGGGCCGTACCCGCTGGCAGATACCGCAATGTTGATTGTGCTTTATACCCACATTGCGGCGAGCCTTTCTTACCAGGACCCGGCGGCCGCCCAGATGGCAGAGCAAATCGAAAAAGTTGTAAAGCTGCCGCCCGTAGATTTCTACGCGGCAAGCAAGAAAAAAATGGAGGAACACACATGAACGCAGAAAACGCAGCAATGACCCCCGCAGCCGAAAACGCAGTTGTAGAAACCGCCACCGAGAGCATCGGCACCCGCTTTACCAAAAAGGTGCTGGCTCAGTTTGCCAGTAACACCGGCAGCCAGATTGCAGTAACGGAGTTCCAGCGCCGCCTTATCCAGGGATACTTTATCCAGATCGACCGCGCCCTGGCCGTAGCAGAGGAGGCCCGCGTGGCGAAGAACGCCAAGAACCGGGACCACAAGTGGGACGAAACCATCCCCGTAACGTGGAAGTTCGTCAATCTCCAGGACCTGGCAATGGACCTGGTACGCTATGCCCGCATGGGCCTGGATATGCAGTGCGAGAATATGCTGTTCCCGATCCCGTACAAGAACAACAAAACGAACCTGTACGACGTGACCCTGATGCCCGGCTATAACGGTATCCGCTACGTTGCCATGAAATATGCGCTGCACAAGCCCAAGGCGGACACAATCGAACTTGTTTACAGCAATGACAAGTTTGCTCCGCACCCGAAGGACAGCCGCCACCCGGTTGCGTCCTACGAGTTCGAGATCGCGAATCCCTTCGACCGCGGCGACATTGTGGGCGGCTTTGGCTACCTCGAATACGACGACCCGACACAGAACGAGCTTATTGTTATGCCCATGGCTGCCATTCGCAAGCGTATGCCCAAGTACGCAAGCGCCGAGTTCTGGGGCGGTACGAAGCAGGTCTACAACAAGGAGACCGGCAAGAAGGAAGACACCACCGTGGAAGGCTGGCTGGACGAAATGTGCCGCAAGACCCTGATCCGCGAGGTTTTCAGCGCAAAGCACATTGTACGCGACCCCGAAAAGCTGGACGAAGATTACCGCGTGATGAAGGCCAGAGAGGTTGCCTATGCCGAGATCCAGGCGGAGGCTGAGATCCAGGAACAGGCAAACACCGTTCTGATCGACACCGCGCCGCAGCCCGCAGCGCCCGCAAGTCTGCCGGAGCCCAAGAAGACGATCCAGGTCGATGCCAACACCGGCGAAGTTCTGGAACCCCAGGCGGCGCCCGCGGCAAAGCCCGCCAGCCGGAAAGCAGCCCCGGCACAGTGGGACGTTGCGGAGCCGGATTTTTAAGTGGACATTCGGCCCATTGCCAGCGGCAGCAGCGGAAACGCCTATTGGATATCCGACGGCAAAACCCCGCTGCTGCTTGATGCTGGCATCCCGATGAAGGCAATCCAGATAGGATGCGGATTCCGTGTGCGGGAGCTGGGAGGCTGCTTTATTACGCACTGCCACGGAGACCACAGCAAAGCCGCAAAAGACCTTCTGCGCTACGGCGTGGACGTTTACACGGGCCAGGGCACCGCAGAAGCCTGCCACCTGGAAGGCCACAGGCTGCACATTACGCGGCCGCTTGAACAGTTGACGGTTGGCACGTTTCTGGTTTTGCCTTTCGATGTGGAACACGATGCGCCGGATTCGCAAGGATTTCTTCTGGAATCTACGGCGACCGGAGAAAAGCTGCTGTATTTCACAGATACCTATTACCTGAAATACAGATTTTCGGGCATTACCCACATACTCGGAGAGTGCAACTACACCCGGGAACGAGTGCAAGAAAACCTTGCGGAAGACACGCTGCCAACAGTTCGGGCCGCTCGGTTGATGCACAGCCACATGAGCCTCCAACACCTGGTTGAATTTTTGGAGGCAAGCGACCTTTCGCGGCTGAAACAAATCTACCTCGTGCACCTTTCGGCTGAAAATTCGGACGAAGCCGAAATGAAACGCCGGATTCAGCGCCTTACCGGCGCGGAAGTGTACGTTTGTTAATTTCTACGATGGAGGACGACATGGCCGGGGTAAAAATTGAACAGGGGACCTTGACGCACCGAAAAACGCTGCGCCTTAAAGGCCTGCTGGGGATAGGCGTCGCCCAGGCGGTCGGCCATCTTACAATGCTCTGGGTGTGGGCCGCAAGCAGCACCAAGGACGGCAGCCTGGCGGGAATGACGCCGACGGAAATCGCAGAGGTTTCCGGGTGGGCAGGCGAACCGGCCGACTTTCTGGCGGCCATGATAGATGCCGGTTACATAGACGAAGCACCCGGCGGATTCCGGCTCCATGATTGGGCCGAAAACACAGGACAGATCGAAGCGGAAGCCCGCCGGGAGGCGGCGCGAGAACGGCAACGGAGATTCAAAGAGCGAAAGCGGGCAGAGAAGGCCGCAGAGGCCGCGAGAGCGGAGGCAAGCAAAGTCCCTGCGCCGCAACAAAAGCCGCTTGTCGTGGCCCCGCAGCCGCCGCAGAGGACGGAACCGCGCACAGATCCAGAACTGGCACGGGCTGGACAGTTCTATTTGAACAACATAAACCCGACGCCGCCGCGCTGGGAACTTGAAGACCTGACCCAGGCTGTCGCTGAGTTTGGCGCCGACGTGGTGATCCACGCAATGGAAATCGCCCAGAGAAACAAAGCGCCGAACTGGAAATATACCCGCGGCGTACTGGCGCGGTATAGGGAGAAGAACGTGAAAGACCTTGCAGCGGCCGTCGATGCGGATAAATGGACAAAGGAGGAAGCACGAAATGGAAAAGCTGGGCGATATGATCGCCAACGGGACGCAGTCCCGGCAACCCAGGACCTCGCAGGATTCCACACCGCGTGAAACCTCCATCCTGGCAGACGAGGCAATCCACCGCGGCTACAAGATGGACAAACCGGCACCGGAGCCGGAGCATTGCAAGTTCTGCGGCAAAACCCTGCAATACAGGGGTTTCCTCCTTCCGGCCATTGCGCCGCACCGCGTGTTCGGCTGGGATTCGCAGCCGGAGCGCTGCACCTGCCCAAGGGCGCAAGCCTACTGGGAGAGGACGGAGGCCAAGAACAAGGCCGCAGAGGAAGCCAGGGCGGCCGCAGAAGCCGCCGCAGCCTTCAACCGGCGTATAAACCGCCTGTTGGGTGACAGCGGCATGGGCGCCCGCTTCCAGAACAGGACCTTTGACCGCTTCCAGGTGACGCCGGAGAACCAGAAGGCCTATACCGCCTGCAAGGAGTATGCGGCAGCGTTCAAAGCACAGATGCTTCCCGGCAAGGGGGAGGACGGCGAAGCAGTACCCCCGCAGCGGGAGCGCAACGGCCTTTTCTTGGTGGGAGGCTATGGCACCGGCAAAACACACCTGGCCGCAGCCGTTGCAAATGAGCTGATCCGAAACGGCACCCCGGCCCTGTGCATGACCATGATCGACCTTCTGGCGAACGTGCGCCGGACCTACAACGGCCAGGGCGACGAGGCGGACATTTTGAAGCTCTACACCGAAACCCCGCTGCTGATTATTGACGACCTGGGCAGCGAGGCAGCAACCGAGTGGACTTCATCGATGATCTTCACCATCGTAAATGCCCGCTACGAAGCCTATATGCCCGTGATCGTAACGACCAACTGCGGTACCGAGGAACTGACCCGGAGCCTGATACCGGCCGGGTGCAGCGAGCGAAACGCCCAGAAGATGATTGACCGCCTCCGGGAAATGTGCCTTGCGGTTCCGCTTGACGGCCCATCATGGAGGGCGAAATGAGCACAGAGAGCGGCCGGTGCTACCGGATCTGTAAGACCTGTGGGAACCGCTGGAACGTGAGCTGCATAACAAAAGGCGGCGGGCAATCCTACATCTGCCCCCTCTGTGAGTGGCAGAAGAAAAATAAAACCCAGGGAGGGCAGCATGAGAAGTTACAACACATTCGCAAACCGCGGCCGTGATCTTGAGGACTTCGTTATACAGGTGAACGACCTGTATACCCGCAGCGGAAAAGCTGTGGTCTACAAGGTACCAACGGAGTTTTTGCCGATACGCGACAGCACCGGCCAGATCAAGAGCTGCAAGGTGGAGCATAAATCCTGCGTTGATTTCCTGGGCCGATACAACAGCATCCCCGTTGCGGTGGAGACCAAGCAGACGCACACAGGACGGATCGATTTTGATGCAGTACAGCCGCATCAAGCCGCCTTCCTGGACGCCTGGACGACCGACAAGGCGGTGGGCATGATCCTGGTTAGCTTCGGCCTTCGCCGCTTCTTTGCCGTCCCCTGGCCCTTCTGGCGGGCTGCCAGGAACACATGGGCCGCACAGAAGGGAACGGCCAAGAAAAAGCGCGCACCGCCCACCGTGACGGCCTACGGCCAGACATGGACGCCGCCACCCATGGCGAGCGCAGCCCCGGAAGATTTTCTTCCGGTCTGGGAAGTAAACCTCGGCGGCCGCACCGGCCTGCCCTACCTGGAAACCATTGAAAAGCTGGAAGGAGTTCTGGAATGAGTGACGATATTTATTTAGCCCGCTTCGACTATGAGGAGCTGACGGAGCAGGCCGCGATCCCCGTTATTATCGTGACCGCAAACCAGGACGACTACCCGCGGCGCTACGTTGCCCGCCTGTGGGACATGAGCGTCCCGACGAGCACCCAATACATGGCCCTGGAAGACACCCTGGAAGAGTTACGAAAGACAATTCCGGCTGAAATGAGCCGCCTTCCGGCAGCACCGGACGACAGCATTGTGGAAGCCTGGCTTTAAGGAGAAACACATGGAAAAAGTACGTTTTGAAGCCTTCAACGTTGAAGAACTGCGCGTTTTGCGCCGGGCTTGCTACGAGGCAGGAGCCGCATTTGGCGACCCGGGCCACACGGCGGCGGAGCGGGCCACGCTGGACGACCTGGCCGTGGAGATCCTCGGGCAGCTGAAAAAGAAGGAGGCGGCGGTCGCCCAGCAGAAACAGGAAGAGCCTGCGGAAAAGGCTGCGGAGGATTCCGAAAAGGGAACGGCTGAGCGGCTGCCGTTTGCGCCGAAAGCTTTCCAGAAGCCCGAACCGCAGAAAAAGCGCATGGTGCAGCGGCCGGACATTCTGGAAAGGGCAAAAGCTGCACAGCCCGCCGAAAGCGCCCACAGGGCCCCGGAGCCGCCCGTCGAGGCAAAGTTTACCGGCTTCCTGTATGTGCGCTGCGAAAAATGCGGCCAGGAACGCGGATTCTGCGCAAAGACACCGATTTCCTCGTGTTATTGCCGGGAGTGCGGCGGGAAAACAGAGCTCAAAAATATGCGCCAGGTCAAGATCTGGTGCGAGTGCGGCAGCGCTTACCGCTACCATACGAACATCCAGGATGCCGCGTTTGATATGCCTTGCCTGAACTGTGAGGCTCCGGTGGCGCTTGAATGGAACGAGAATAAGAACAGATACCAGCCCATGAACAGCGAGCCCCCAAAGGCCCGCAGAGGCCGGAAATAAGGCGAAAGGAGAGAACACACAATGAGCAGCACAGACAACCTCCCGCGCCCGGCGGACAGCCCTTGCCTTAAATGTGCCTCCGCTGGCTGCACGAGCATTACTGTGGGCAAAGGCGGAGACCGCAAGACCTTCCCGGGCTGCGCGATCTGGCAGCAATGGTTTTCCGACCGCTGGCAGGGCTACCAGGCAACTGCCTACAAAATGAAGTGCCTTCGGAAGGCACGGGAGGAACGAAAATGAGCGAGAACGTATTTGTTGGAGCCGATTCCTTCCGCCGCCTTCTTCTTGGCGCTGCCGGAGGCTACGAGCTGCAAGGCCACCATGAGGCAGCCGAAACCGTTCTGCACGTCATTGACGCACTGGACGAATTGACGACCGGCGGAAAGGGAAGGAGCCAAGCGGACGAAGACCAGGAGGCCATGGCGGCCGCGGAAACCGTTCGGCTCTACTGCGAAAAGCGCCGGAAGACAGGATGCTGCGGCGAGAGCTGCATCTTCGACAAGGGCAACAAAGGCGCGCTTTGCCCGCTTTATGGCAGCCCGATGGGCTGGGATAGATTCGGAGGAAAAGAAAATGGCTGAAAGAAGAATCGTTGATATTGGCCCACTTCTGGAAGATCTCAAAAAGGAGCTGGAAGACCTGGAAGGCTCCACGGAAGCCTTGACGGTCGAGGAAGCGACGGAAGACGAAATCGGGGAGCTGGAAGCGCTGCCGGTTATTGACCCGGCGAGCCTGCGGCCGACCGCAAAATGGATTATTGCGCGGCGCATGGCAGATGGTGCAGAGTGTAAGTGTGGAAACTGTGGCCGCCGCGAAACGTTCACGACCTTTGACCGGCACACGGACCATGTTTATTGCTGCCGCTGCGGGTACAGAATGGAGGGCTTTTATAATGACTGAATACATCCAGCGTGAGGCTGTGTTGAAGTGCCTGGCATATACCACGATATGGGAACCGGAAGCAGAGAACGTTATCTCGCTGACCCTCCGTGCGGCGCGGGAAAAGGTTGAAAAACTTCCTGTTGTGCAGGAAAAAGATCTGTTTCCCACTTGGCGGAACCCTAAAACAGACCCCCCGAAGGTCGAAACGGAAGTGCTGGTTTTGTACCGGTGTAATGATTATCTGGGCATTACAACGGCGCACTATGAAGATGGCAATGTTTTCTCTGAGGACAGCGAATGGAATTGGGAAGACCTTTCCGATTGGGGAACATACGACGAGGAGCGGGACGACTACCGAATCCCGGAAGGCTGGTGGGAATACCGCCACTTCAACCCGGACGACGTTTACAACAACAAGATCGACCGCCCTGTTGTGGGCTGGATGCCATTGCCCCCGGAGGAGGCGAAGAAATGAACATGGAAGGAACTGCCGTTCTTTTGAGCATCCGTCCGGAGTGGTGCCAAAAGATTTTCCGCGGAGAAAAGACCATGGAAATCCGCAAGAGTTTCCCGAAAGACTTCTAGGGCCAGCCCTTTAAGTGCTTTATTTACTGCACAAAAGGGCAAAACGCTGGATTCCGGCTAGAGCCTGACGGAGGCTTGATGCGACTGGATGGGACCGTCATTGGGGAGTTTACCTGTGATCGCGTGTATGAAATCGCCCCGCTGAACCATGCACCGGACGACCTGGAAGCCCAGGCCTGCATGGACCGGGACCAGATCTGGGAATACACGCACGGCAAAGGCTATGCTTGGCACATTACCGCGTTGAAGACGTATAAAACACCGCTTGACCTGGCGGCTTTTCACCTTCGCTGCGAAAACGCCTTGCACTGGTGCAATAACGGCGGCTGTGCAATGCACATTGAACACCCTGCAAACGGGAACTGCTGCGGGAATTACGCCTTGCAGCTTAACAGACCGCCGCAAAGCTGGTGCTATGTGGTGGGCCCTGGCGAGTGCCACAAGGAGCTCCAGGAACAGGTAAAGGCCACACTGGGCAGGCTTTACCCGAAAAAGAAGATCTCCGACATTCTGCCGAAGCCTGAAATTTTGGGCCAGCTTGCGGAAGAACTGGCGGAGGCTTCCGCGGCTGCGTCGAAGCTGCGCCGCAAAATTGATGGCAAGAACCCGACGCCGAAGACCTTAGAAGAGTGCTGGGAGGACCTGAAAAAGGAAATCGGCGACGTTATGAACTCCATTGATGCCCTTACAGAGCAAGACCCGCAGAACTACCACGAGTTTATGAGCGAGTGCGGCGAGTATGCAGAGCCGAAAATGGAACGCTGGCTTTACCGCCTGACCGAGCAGGAGGGAAAACCGTGAAAAAGAACTCCGTTATTCCCACGCCCTGCCCGAAATGCGGAAGCAACTTCCTGGCGCACGGGAAGCACTACGGCTGCACAACACCCCGGATTCTTGCCTGGCTTGGCAGCCTGCACGGCGTTATATGCGTTTCGTGCGGCCACTATGCGCCGACTGTGAAAGCTTGGAACGGGGAATGGGAGAAGAAAAAATGAGTAGTGAAGGTATTTGGAAGGCTGCCGCCTGGCTGGCATCTGCCGCTGTGGCCGTTGCCTGCATCCTGAAAACCGGGAACGCGGACTTTTTGCAGATTCTTGCCTTTCCGTTTTTTGTTTGCATTTTGACTTGAAGGAGGCGGAAACAATGACGGAGAAAAGCGCTTTTGACAAGGCGCTCGGAGAACTGCACGACCTGATCGAATGGGAGGACGCAGAAGCGGCTATCCGAGAACTCCACGCCCGGCAGCCGGAAATGGAGCGGCTTTACCTTGACGGCAAGATTTTACCTGGTGAGCTGCAAGCCCTGGTCATGGTGAGCAACTGCCTTGAAAGGGAATTTATTCACAGGCAGCTTGCAACAGGGCGGCCGCTGCACCTGAACATTTGAGAGGAGACACACCAATGATCGAGAAAGGCTCCATGTTTAAGGCCTGGGAGGCTACCACCGAGCAGCAGAAGAAGGCCCACGAAATGCAAGCCATCTACAAGGCCCAGGAAACCGCCCGGCAGGCAATCCAGGAGGCCATGAACCGGTACATAAAGAAAAAGACCCGCGCCCGCAGCGTGGCGAAAGCCGAAGCAGACCCGTTCGCGGAACTGGAAGGATGGGAAAGCCTTGAACAGATCCAAGAGGCCTACGGCTACGGCGAGATCACATCCGACCGCCGGGACAAGTTGACGGACCTGTGGGAGGCCAGAGAGGCCGCACAGCGCAAGGGAAAGAAAGATGGCAAATATCACGACCTTGTAACCGATATGCTGGCCCGTGCTATTCACAGCGTGGGCATTGAGTACGCGGACGAGATTGCCGCGTATGAGGAGGAACGCCGGATGCGCCGCAGCTATTACGAGAAGGTGGAGAACAGGGCGAACGGCCTCCAGGAAGAAGAACCGGACCCTTTGAGACCAGCAAGAGCCGCCATTGCAACGGCTATGCAGGCCGCCAAGGTTTCGGAAGCAACCGGTGCACCGTTGCCGAAACCTCTTACATGGAAACGTGGATTCTATGATACTACCAGAACGTTTCCGTCCGGCTGGTATGAGTGCCCCGTGTGCGGATGCAGGGTGGACTGGGAACCGGAGCAATGCCCCAAATGCTACACGCGGCTGGAACCGGAAGAAACGGAGGGGTGAACCGTGGGAAAAAGAAACTATCCGCCATTTGAGACCTGGACAATCGACCTCCACGAGCGCTTCCCGCACTGGCCGTATAAGAAGCCAAAACCGGGCCATGAGGGCTTCCGCCTTCTGGACGGGCCCGCGCCTGACTTCCGCCGCATGACCGTGGAAGAATTTGAAACCCTGCCCGCTGGCGTATGGATGGACGTCAAAAAGACCCTGCCGCCCCTGGAACACCCGGTTTTAACAGTGGACGCCTACGGCAACTACCACACCAACACAGAATACATTGACAACCCAGGGATCCCGTTCTGCATCACCTACAACAACGGCCGTTTCTGGCCGCCGATTGCGTGGAGCAAGTTCGAGCCGTTGAAACAAGGCGGTGATTGATGAATGAGCGATGAAAAGGAGGACCCACGCATGGATATGGGCAGAAACAGCGAACATTACAGCGACCCCACACCCGGCACGGCCTGGGAGAATATGCGCAGGGAGGAAAAGCGGCTGGATGCCGCCCGCCTTGTTGTGGTTTCGGCCCTGGTGCCGATTCTTCGCCAGACGGCCGAGCTTGCAGGCTTTGAAATCATCGGCCGCATACCGCTGCGCGACAAGGCGACCGGGAAGGAGTACAGATAAATGGAAGGCTTTGATTTTTTCGACCTGGCGGCAAAAGAGAGCCGCGAGCCTGAAACTCGGGAGCTGCCGCGCCGGATTCTTTTCCGCGGGAAGCTGAAAAGCGGCGAATGGGCCAGCGGGAACCTGAACGTTGGTAGCAAGGGAATCTGTATTATCCGCCCCGGCAAAAACGTTGTGGGCAAATATGGCCGCGTGAACCCTGAAACTGTGGGCCAGGCTACCGGCATCTTGGACAAGCGCGCCCGGGATATTTTCGAGGGCGATATTTTGAAGATTCACCACAAAACGCCCCTGCCCGTTGGCCTGGCCGTGGTGAAGTACGACAAAAAGCGAAGTGCTTTTAGAGCCTTCCCGGTAGATCGCCCCTGGTACGCCTGCCAGATCGCATACCCGGACGAAATCGTGGGCAACATTTACGACGACCCGGACCTTTTGAAACAGGGAGAGGACACACAAAAATGATGAACAAGAGCGCAATCGATTGGTGCGATTTTTCATGGAACCCTGTCACCGGCTGCAATTTTGGCTGTGAATACTGCTATGCGCAGCGCCAGGCCACCCGCTTTGCCGGAAACATCCGCATGAACATGACGAGCGAACAGCTTAAAACCGAAGCCGCCGGGCTTTACGTTCTGGAACAGCCCTTCAAGAACTACACCGGCACCGTTCTTCCGTTCCCGGCCGGTTTCGCCCCGACCTTCCACAAATACCGTCTGGGCGACCCGGCGAAGAAAAAGAAGCCTGCGAATATTTTTGTTTGCAGCATGGCGGACCTTTTCGGCGACTGGATTCCCGATGAATGGATCGAGGCTGTTTTTGAGGCCTGCAAGGCAGCGCCCCAGCACAATTACTTATTCCTGACCAAGAGCCCCGGCCGTTACCAGACCCTAGCAGCGGCGGGAAAGCTGCCCGAGCTTCCGAACTTCTGGTATGGCAGCAGCATCACCGGCCCGGATAACTGGTTTTGGTGGAGCGAATACCACCACACCTTCGTGAGCTATGAACCCATGCTCAAACCCCTAGGCATTGCCGACGAGGACGCCGCCCGGAAGGTTGACTGGATCATTGCAGGAGCCGAAACCGGCCACCGGGCAGGGAAGATCACCCCGGAAGAAGGATGGCTGGAAGAACTGGCAGCCGCAGCACGAAGGGCAGGCGTTCCGCTGTGGATCAAAGACAGCGAGGAGATCCGCGCCGTGATAGGCGGAGAACCAGCCCAGGCCTTGCCGGATGCGCTCAAACACCCAAAAGACCGCCCCACGCCGCACTGCGCAGAGTGCGAGCACTGTATTAAGACCCAGGAGGGCCAGAGAGGCACCCGGAAAGACTGTGCCATTGGATGGACGGCCGAAGGGTACGAAGACGGAGGAGCCCGCCACATTCCGACCAGAGGAAACCGCCAGTCACCCGACTGGTGCCCGAGAAGAAAGGACGATGCAGAATGAACAGCCGCGAGAACATGGGCGCCCTGGGCTCCCGTATTGCCAACATGGGCCAGACCCTTATGCAGGCCGCAATCCGTACCGGCGTAGCAGCAGGCGTGAGCGCAGCGGCCGCACACATTGAGGAAGAGCACCAGAAGGAGGCAAAGGAGCGCACAGACCGGCGCCTCCATAACACCCGGCTTCTTCTGAAAAACTACCGCCTTTTGAAGCGGCACACCGCAGGCGCCATCTACAACGCCAAGCAGGCCAAGGAGAAAGAGAGTGCGGCCAGCATCCTGGACGGCCTGGAAAGCTACACCCGGGACGACAGCCTCTATATTGAGAGCATCAAGCGCAGCCAGGAACGCACCCTCATTATTCTGGCCCACATTGAGAAGATGCTGGACCTCTACCGCGTCTGGTGCCAGCAGAACGGCACGGAGGAGGACGTGAGGCGCTACGAGGTGGTAATGGAAACGTACATCCGGGAGCCGAAAAAAAGTGTACAGGAAATCGCGGGCACTTTTGGCATCGAGCGGCGCACCGTGTACAAGGACCTCAATGCGGCAATTCAGCCGCTTACTGCCTTGTTTTTTGGCATTGACGCCGTAAAGGCTGCCTAACGTGCGCCAGGGTGCACAAATTGGGCACTGACAGGGCACTTTGAAAGATATATAATACTAGCATGGAGGCTTGAGGATGAATGAAAAACCCTATAACGGCACCCCCCCGAGAGGTAACGCCTGACGGCTTCAAAGTATACTGTGCGTATGACGAGATCGTGGAAACCGACAGCCTGAAACCGAACCCCCGGAACCCGAACAGGCACCCGGAGGCACAAGTGAAGATGCTGGCCCACATAATTGCGGAACAGGGGTGGCGAGCCCCTATCACCGTGAGCAGGCGCAGCGGCTACATTGTACGCGGCCACGCCCGGCGCCTTGCAGGCTACGAGGCGGGCAGCCAGTATGCCCCCATTGAGTGGCAGGACTACGACAACGACAGCGCCGAAATGGCGGACCTTGTCGCAGACAACCGAATCGCCGAGCTTGCTGTCCTGGACCAGGACGCCATAGCTGGGATTCTGGCCGAGCTGAAAGAGAACACCGACGACCTGGACCCGGAGCTGTCCGGCTTTACGGCGGAACAGATTGAGGACATGATCGCGGAAAACAAGACCGACAGGGAAGCCGAGGAGCAGGCCGCGCGCCTGACCCTGGGCGAAAGATTCCTTATTCCGCCCTTCACTGTCCTGGATTCCAGAGGTGGCGTATGGGCCGAAAGGAAGAAGGCCTGGAAGCGCCTCGGTATTCGTTCCGAAGTCGGCCGCGGCGCTGATGACGACAACACGAAAGCGGGCTTGACTTATAACATAAGCAGCCAGCCACCGGGTGCCTACAAGGCCAAGAACGCCTATGAGGAGAAAATCGGGCAGAAAATAAGCTGGGAGGAGTTCGCAGAGCTTTTCCCGGATGCCATGGCGTACAGCGCCACTTCGATTTTTGATCCGGTTTTGTGTGAGCTGGCTTACCGCTGGTTTTGCCCGCAGGGCGGCACGATCATTGACCCCTTTGCAGGCGGCAGCGTCCGCGGCGTGGTGGCGGCTCTTACCGGCCGGAAATACACCGGCTGCGATTTAAGCAGCCGCCAGATTGAGGCCAACGTGAACAACTGGGAAGAAATCTCCCACATTAGCGTCCTGGACGATGCACCCGAGGTGACACCGCCCACATGGATAAACGGCGACAGTTCCCACATTGACGAGCTGGCGCCGGGAGAATATGACCTCTTTTTCACTTGCCCACCCTATGCAGATCTTGAAGTGTACAGCGACAAGCCCGAGGACCTTTCAAACAAGGATTACCCCGAGTTCTTGCAGCTTTACCGCAATGTGATCCGCCGGGCAACCGCTATGCTGAAACCTGACAGCTTTGCCGTTATTGTGGTGAGTGACCTTCGGGACAAGAAGGGCTTTTACCGCAATTTCATTTCTGACACCATTGACGCCTTCCAGGACGTCGGCCTGAAATTTTACAACGAAGCGATTCTGGTAAATACGGCCGGAGGCCTGGCAATTCGCGTGGGGAAGCAGTTCGAGCACAGCCGGAAGATGGGCAAAGACCACCAGAACGTCCTTGTGTTCTGCAACGGAGATCCCGCCCAAAGCGCGGCCTTCCGCACGGAGGACCCGCAGGAATACACAGAGGACATAAACGACTATCTGAAAGCCGGAGCGGGCAAACTTGGCGTGAACCACGAAAAAGTTCTGGTTTTCGCCAAGGGCGACCCGGAGAAGGCTGCGGAGATCATCGGAACGCCGGAAACCGCAGAGGAAGCCGACCAGTACGACAACACGGCCCTATTAAAAGAAATTCTCGGAGAAGATACCGGGGACGAATAACAGCGCAGGAGGCCCGGGAGCAATCCCGGGCCTTACTTTTTGCCAGGAAGGAGGAAAGACCATGGCACACACAGGACAGCGGGACCCCTGGGAAAAGCTGCCCGGCGAAACAGCCCGGCAATATGAGTGCTTCTGCGCTTACCGCGATATGCGGTATTTGGAGAAGCCCAAGAAACCCGGCGACGTTGTCCGGCCGGATTTTACCGTCCGCCGCAGTATTCGCGGCCTGGCTGAACAGCTGGGAGTTACCCGCAAGAGCTTGGAGCCCATGAGTGCGAAGTTTGACTGGGTGGCGAGGGCGGAGGAGTACGACAACTATATTTTGGATTGCGTGGCGGCCAAGAACACGGCCAACATCGTGAAGATGCACGAGAAACACGCGGCCATTGCGGAACAGATGCTGCGCAAGGCTACCGGCCGCCTGCTGACCATTCCAGACGGTGAGATAGACGCAAACGCTGTTGTCCGTATGGTTGATATAGGCGTAAAGGTGGAGCGGCTGAGCCGAGGAGAGCCCACAGAGAGCCGCACCGTTACCCATGGCGGCGCCCTGGAAGTGGAAAGCACCCAGCGCGCAGACCTTTCCGCCCTTTCTGACGAGGAGCTAAACCAGCTTGCCGGACTACTGGAAAAATCTAGCCCAGGTTGACCCTGCGGCGCTTCTCCGACAGGTCCGCCGGGAGCAGGCGGAACGGAACCTCCCCGAGTTCATCCGCCAGGCCTGGCCCGTCATTGAGCCCGGCACGACGTTTATTGACAACTGGCATATTGACTGCATCGGTGAATATTTGGAAGCGGTGAACCGCGGCCAGATAACGCGCCTGATCGTAAATATGCCACCTCGCCACATGAAATCCCTGGAAATAACCGTGTGCTATCCGGCCTGGACGTGGGTAAAGCACCCGGAACGGCGATTCATAAAAGTTTCGTATTCCGACAGCCTGAGCCGCAAGCACAACGTTTTGACCCGTGACATTATACAATCCCCATGGTATGCAGCCAACTGGGGAGACCGATTCAGCCTAAAAGACGATGTGAACCGGCAAAACGAGTTTAAGAACAACCACCAAGGCCTTATGTTTTCGACCTCTGTCGGCGGCGCGCTGACCGGTGAAGGTGGCGACTGCATCATACTGGACGACCCGCAGAACCCATTACAGGCCAACAGCGAAACCGAGAGAGAAGCAACCATAGCCTTCTTCAAGAACACCTTGCAATCCCGTTTGAACGACCCGAAGACGGGCGTTTTTATTATTGTGATGCAGCGCCTTCACGAAAAGGACCTGACCGGCCATATTTTGGCCGAGGACCTGGGCTATACACACCTTTGCCTCCCGGCGGAGGCGCCGCAGCGCACAATAATCACCTTCCCGGTGAGCGGCCGCGAGGTGATCCGCGAGGAAGGCGACATCCTGAACCCGCAGCGTTTCGACAAAGAAACCCTGGCGAGCCTTAAAAAGTCCATGGGCTCCTTGCAATATGCGGGCCAGTACGAACAGACCCCCGCCCCGGCGGACGGCCTGATCTTTAAGCGCGAATGGCTGCAAAACTTCTTCGACCCCAAAGCAGCGCCCCACCAAAGTATGCTTATCCAGTCCTGGGATATGGCTTTCACAAAGAGCGAAGGCAGCGCCAAGGTTGCGGGCTACATTGTGGGCCTGAGTGGTGCAGACATTTACATTTGGGACCTGGTAAACGAAAAAATGACCTTTACCGAGAGCGTGGCGGCCGTGCGCACCCTGACGGGCAAATGGCCGAAAGCCAGGGCGAAGGTTATAGAGAACAAGGCCAACGGTCCCGCAATCGTTGACCTGTTGAAAAAACAAATTCCCGGCATGGTAGAGTTCAACCCAAAGGGCAGCAAGCAAGAACGTGCCCTTTCCGTTACGCCCTACTTTGAAGCCGGGAATATTCATTTCCCAAAGCCGGAAACGGCGCCCTGGGTGCACGACACCATCCAGGATCTTTTGATGTTTCCCAAGGGCGAATACAAGGACGATATAGACGCACTTGTGCAGGCTATCTTGTACTTGATGGACAAGCCCGCAAAGAGCCCGCCAAAGGCAGAAGCGATGCTTTCCAAGAGCAGCTATTGGCGGAGATAAACAGAAGGAGGAAAACGCGTGACAACCCGAAAAGGAGAAGTCGGCCGCATAGGCCAGAAACGCTATGGCGGCGTCTTCTATGAAGAATTTTTGCCGGAGCTGCGCGGCCGCCGAGGCATGGCGGCTTACAGTGAAATGGCAGCAAATGACGACCTTGTGGGCGCCATTCTGTACGCAATAAAAATGCTGATCCGGCAAGTAGACTGGAACGTGGCGCCCGGCGGTGCTTCCGAGAAGGACCAGGAGGCCGCAGATTTCGTTCTGGAATGTATGGCCGATATGCAAGACACCTGGACGGACACGATCAGCGAAATCTTGTCCTTCCTGACTTTCGGCTGGTCTGCCCACGAGATCGTGTATAAGCGCCGGTGCGGCAGCAGCCGGGACCCGCGCCTGAACAGCAAGTACGACGACAGCCTGGTGGGCTGGATGAAACTTCCTATCCGCTCCCAAGAAAGCCTCTACCAATGGGAGTACGACGAGAACGACAACCTTGTCGCACTGACCCAGATGCCCCCGCCGAATTTTGAGCTTATCACGATTCCGGCGGAAAAGCTGCTTTTCTTCCGCACGGAGAGCAGCAAGGGCAACCCGGAGGGGCGCAGCATTCTGCGCAACGCTTACCGCTCCTGGTATTTCAAGCGCAGAATCCAGGAAATTGAAGGCATCGGCATTGAACGCGACCTTGCGGGCTTTCCTGTGCTTACCGCGCCGGAAGGCACGGACATTTGGGACCAGAACGACCCGGAAATGGTCGCAATCCTGAACAATGCCCAGACCATCGTCCAGAACATCCGCCGGGACCACCTGGAAGGCCTGGTGCTTCCGTCCGGCTGGAAGCTGGAACTTTTAAGCAGCGGCGGCGACCGGCAGTTTGACACGAACAAGGTTATTGACCGCTACGACACCCGAATCGCCATGACAGTTATGGCGGATTTTGTTCTGCTGGGCCACCAGCAGACCGGCTCCTTTGCGTTGAGCGACAACAAAACGCATATTTTTTCTATGGCAATCGAAGCTTTCCTGGACGTGATCTGCGAGCAGTTCAACAACAAGGCGATTCCCGATCTTATGAAAATGAACGGTGAGCACTTCGCGGGTCTTACTGACTACCCGCACCTTACCCACGGCGACGTGGAGGACGTGGACCTGGACAAGCTGGGCAACTACTTGAAGAACGTCACGACCTCCGGCCTCCTGGTGCCCGACGAGGGCGTGGAAGACTACATCCGGGAAGCCGCCGGGCTGCCGAAGCGGCTTGACGACTATGTGCCGATGCCGGGCGAGGACCGGGAGCCGGGCAAGGTGAGAACCACCCAGAAGCCGAAGAAAGACACCGGCGACAAGATGGGCGGCCTTGACGACGAGGAGCCGGAAGAAGACCCGGAGGCGGTAGAAAAGGCGAGAAAGGACCTGGGGAGGGACTAAAATGTTTAGTATTCGCAAGGCGCGGGCGCCGACGCCCCACGACTTCGTGGCAAAATCCAAGCCCAAGAAGTCGAAAGCAGGGAAAGACGCCCTTAAAAAGCTGAACGACTACCTGAACTCGGCTTCCAGTGAGCCGATGTACTTCCTTCACAACTTTTGGAAGGCCCAGAGCAACGCCATCACCTACAAAGAACTTCGTGAAGCCATTATGAACGGCTACCTTGACGAAGCGACCCTCCAAGCGTGGCAGCAAGATTACTCCCTCTTTGTGAAAAGCCACCTTGAACCCATCTGGCAGCAGGCAGCCAAAGCCGGAGCCGATGCCCTGGCGGCGTCGGCTTCCGGCGGATGGGTTTTTGACCCCATGAGCGACGCCATGACGGCCTGGATCAAAGACCACGGCACCGAGTGGGTAACGAAAATAAACGATGAAACCCGGGATGCCATGCGCGCCATGATCGAGGCCAGCACAAAGGGCCAGTTCACGGTGGACGAGCTTTCCCGGGCGATCCGGCCGCTTATCGGCCTGACAGAGCCCCAGGCGGCCGCAAACCTGAAATATTACGCCAGCGTTAAGAAAAGCCTCCTTGACAACGGCGTGAAAGCGGATGCGGCCACCAAGAAGGCCAGGGAGCAGGCCTATAAGTACGCCGATAAACAGCTCCGGCAGAGAGCCTATACCATTGCCATCACCGAGAACGCCGCAGCGTACTGCGCCGGGTATCGTGAGGGCGCGGCCCAAGCCCAGGCGCAAGGCTACCTTGGGAAGGGTGTGTATGTTTTTGCGACCGCCGACGATGAAGACGTCTGCCCGGTGTGCAGCGCCCTGAACGGCACCGAAACCGACGCCGAGGGAAGTTACCACATCGGCACAACAAAAATGGCCTTCAAGATGGGCCCACACCCGCCGGTGCATCCGCGCTGCCGGTGCGCCGAATACTTCGAGGAGAGGGAACCGCCCGTCTTTCTGCCCCAGCAGCCCGCACAGGACGTTATCCAGCCATGGCCGGGTAATTTGCCAGACCCGAGCGAAAGGGCAGAGGACGAAGGCCAGGCCTTTGTGGCGGGCAGCTTGAAAGTGCCGGATGGCATGACCTCAAACGGCCCCGTCCACCTGGGCAACACTGGCAAGATGTACGATTACACCGACGCCAACGGCTGGGAGTGGTATTTTAAGCCTGCCCAGAGCAAGGGCGGGCAGTATGAGCCGTTCCGGGCCTATGCGCAGGAGGCGGGCTACAAGGTGCAGTCCATCGTGGACCCGGACACGGCCGTCCCGGTGGGCGTTGGCACTATTGACGGAAAGTTTGGAGCTTTCCAGGAGAAGGTAAAGACCTCCGCCGGAGGAATCGACCTTGAAGCCTGGCAGCTTGGCGCGGCTTCCGACCTTCCGCCGGAGGTGACGGCGCAGATCCAGCGCGAGCACGTCACGGACTGGCTTCTGGGCAACTTCGATGCCCACGGCGAAAACTTCCTGACAGACCAGGAGGGCCGAATCGTTGGCATTGACAAAGAGCAGGCCTTCCGCTACATGGGCGACGCCAAAAGCCATGTAATGAGCTACACATACCACCCGAACAGCGCATACGGCGAAACGGAGCCGGTCTACAACACCCTTTTCCGCCGGTTTGCGGAGGAAGATATAGACCTGAGCCTCCAAGACACTTTGCCGTATATAAAGCGGGTTGAGAGCATCCCAGATAAAGAATACCGCGAGATCTTCCGCCCCTATGCCGAGGCCCTACACGGCCAAGGAAAAGAGGCGGAAAAGCTGCTGGACGAGATCGTGGAGCGCAAAAGCACCCTCCGCGAAACTTACCGCACGTTTTACGAAAGCCTTCTGACGGAACGCACCGGCACGAAGGCTTCTTTTGTTTGGGCGGACGAGGCCGCGGCCGTTGCGAAGCAGCCCCTTGCGGCCGTGCAGATCACCCCGCAGGCGGCTAAAGGCATGACCGTCCAAGACCTGAAACAGATTGCAAAGAGCCAGGGCGTTGCCTACTACAGCAAAATGAGCAAGGCCCAGCTGGTGCAGGCTGTGACGGACCCCGTGAAAGCCGCAGAGCTTTCCCGGGAGGTAAAGGCAAAGGCCGCCGCAAATGCAGCCGCCAGAAAGGCAAAAGCCCAGTACACAGCCCCGCAGGCAACAATCCCGAAGGGCGTTAAGGGCGCCGGAGAAATCTTCTCCGACCTGTCCAAGGTGCCCACCACACAGGAAGGAATCCCCATTGCTTCCGACCGCGGCAGCGTGGAGGGCCTTGTCCTTCGCGCCCGGCGGATGAACATTGACGGCGCCGAGGTCTACGAGGTGAGCGGAAAGCTGACGCAAGGGACCTGGGCGCGGGCGTTGAAAACAATCAAGCCCAGCAGTGCAACCGAAGCGCTGGAATTTGAGGAAGCCTCCAAGACGAGCGCCTTTTTCAGTTCCAGCGGTTTGAGCCTTGGAGTAAACACGAAGTGCAGGGCTGTCCACGATGGCGAAAAGACCTTGCAGATCTACACCCACGAGGGCGGCGAATATTACTCTTGGCAGGGCTTTTTTCGGGCCCGTGTTCCGGTGACGGCAGACGGCGGCTTTGATGCCCGGGAAATGAAAAAACTGTTGAAGACGGCAGGCCTTGACGACCTGACGGAAACGCCGACAGTGGAGGCCGAAAAACGCCTTATAAAGTCCCGCCTTGTCTGGCAGAACGCCCCTTCCCGCGCCCCAGAGTATGAAAATCTGACCAGCGACGCCCTGGACAAGAAGCTGGACGAGATCCTAAAAGACCTGGGCATTGACCAGAAGCGGGTGGACGGCGTGGAGCTGCGCAAGGTATGCGACGGTTACGCCGTCTATTACGACCCGGCGCAGGCCAAAGCCTTAAAGGCTGCGGGTGCGGATTACGTTTGGTGCGGCGTTGGAAGCGCTGACAGCGTTGTTTCTATCATTCAGAGCGGAGGCCTTCGCAGCACAAACCGGCGCTGCCTTTCCGGCATCAGGCTGACCGGCGCAAGCCCAAGCCAGGATATGCGCACCGGCGGCGCAGATAATGTTTTCACCAGAATTGGAGTGAAGAATGTTCACGGGAAAGTGCGATATGATAAATCTTTCTGTGGCAGCGGCTATCGCCTTATTATTGACGAAGCGGAGCTGGGCCGCACAGACTGGTACGCATATACCGGGGATAACTTCGGAACGACCCAGCCGAGCACCTTCCACAGCCGCCAAGGCTCCGAGGAGTTCGTGAGAGGACAAAAAGAGGGTTATTACCAGTCCGGCAATGAAATCATGTTCCGCCAGGGCATCCCGGCCACGTCCATACAAAAGATTCGCTGCCCGGGCGAGCGTGAGCGCGGCAGGCTGCTGCAAGCGTTCCGCAATGCGGGAATAACGGAAGTGAACGGAGTGCCCATTGAGGATTTTGTGGAGGTTGGCGATCTGCTATGAATAGACGGCTTGTTTACACCATCAAGCGCCCGGGCGACAAGAAGCCCACCGGCCTTGCCATGAACTGCCACCTTTGGCACGGGGCCTTCCGCTACTTCGACATGGAGCACGGCCACGAGATCCCCGGCAAGGTGACGGAGGACGGAGAGGACGCCTTCACGTTTACTTCGGAGGGCTACGCGCCCGGAGTCTGGCGGTTTGAAAAGCTGACCATTGAGCGCTTCCGGCGCGAAACATACAAAATCGTGGAAGGCGGCAACTACATTGCCCAGGTGATCCGCAGCACGGTGGACCTTCACGAATGGTATCGCAAGAGGTATGGCGAGGCCGCCGGGCTTTGCTATCCCCGCATAAATTCCGAATAGTTCATTCAAAATTCCGAATTGTTTACGCTTAAAATTCGGAATACGCTGAAATTTACGCTGATTTTTGCAAAAATCCTGCAAATTCAGCGAATAAGGAGAAAGCCATGGTTACTTTTAACGAAGCACTCACCGGCAAGAAGCCACCCGGCAAAGAGCCGAACGGCCGCATTGCTGGCACCTTCAAGATCCAGAAATCCGTTGACGAAAAGCGCCTGGCCTTTGGCTGGGCCAGCGTGGCAGCCACGGCCGCGGGCGATACCGTGACGGACTACTACGAGGACATCATCGAGCCCGACGAGCTGGAACAGGCTGCCTATAACTTTGTACAGTTCTACCGCGAGGGCGGCGAAATGCACGAGCGCGGCGGCTGTGCCGTCCTGGTGGAGAGCGTAATTTTCACCAAGGAAAAAATGGCCGCTATGGGCATCCCGGAGGGCGTTGTCCCGGAAGGCTGGTGGATCGGCTTTAAGGTGACGGACGATGAGGTTTGGGAGAAGGTCAAAGACGGCACCTATCCCATGTTTTCCATTGAGGGCGAGGCCGTCCGCGAGGAAGTGGACGACGAGGAGCCCGAGAACTAAATACCGATAAACCAAAGCCTCGGCACCCGCCGGGGCTTTGTTGTTTATAAAAAATCTTCAAAGAAAGGAGGAAACGCAAATGGCCACCAAACTTAAAAACCTGAAAATCAAGAAAGTGGACTTCGTGGACAACGGCGCGAACCCTGGCGCGAGTATTGCCCTGTACAAGAGCAAGCCTGCGGAAGGGGAAACGCCTGCTGTGCAGCCCAAGGAGGACACCCCGCCCGAGGAATCTATTTTGAAGCGGATTGTTCACGCCATTGCCAAGAGTATCGGCGCCACCGATGCGCAGGCAGCTGCGGCCGTTGAGGAAGTTTCCAAGAACGCGGACGTCCCCACTTTTGGCGACGCTATGGCCCGCCGCCGGATGCGCCAGACCACGGAAGAAATCTGGGATTACTGTTACGCCCTGAATGACAGCCTGTGCGGCATTGTGGCAAATGCCGACATTACAGCCGAGGACAAAAAGGCCCTCATGGCCCAGAGCTGCGCAGAGTTCGCAGCGGCGACCGAAGCGGCAATCCCGAAATGGTCCGGCGGCATTCCCGTGAAGTTGGAAAAGGCAGCCCCCGCGCCTCTGACACCCGACAGAATCGAGAACGCCAAAGCAGCCCGCGCCCGTCTGGACGAGATGATCTCCAAGGCGGAGCCGAAGCCCACGACCGAAGATACACCGCCGGAGCCCACGAAAGAGGGCACCGACCCGACGCCTCCCGCTGAACCGCAGCAGGAGGAAGAACCCGTGCAGAAAGGAGCATTTGACATGGAAATCGACAAGAGCAAGCTGTCCCCCGAGGAAGTGGCGCAGCTGGAAGCAATCGAGAAGAAGGCCGGTATTCCGGCCCAGGCAGCGCCCGCCACGCCCGCAGGCGTTGAGAAGTCCGCCCCTGCCACCCCCGCAGATAACACCGCGGGCGGCGAGGAGGATATTTACAAGGGCATCCATCCCGAAGTGGCAAAGGAGATCGCAGAGCTGCGCAAGTTCCGCCAGGATGCGGAAAACCGCGAGCTGCTGACCGTTGCCAAGAAGTACGAGCTTCTGGGCAAGAAGCCCGAGGAGCTTGTCCCCGTGCTGAAATCCCTGAAAGACGCAGGCGGCACCGCCTACAACGACATGATCGGCGTCCTGGACGCAAACCTGGAAGCTGTGCAGAAGTCCGGCGCATTTTCCGAGATTGGCAAGCGCGGCGGCGACCACAGCCACGCCACGACCGGCGCAGACGACGCATGGAGCCAGATCGAGAAGCGGGCCGAAGAGATCCGCAAGTCTGCCCCCACCATGGGCTATTACGAGGCCATCGACCAGGCTTGCCAGCAGAACCCCGAGCTTGTCCATGAGTACGAGAACGACCGCTAAAGAGAGGAGGAAAAGAGTATGAGCATGATCGGTACTGCAACCAATTCCAGCCCGTACCTGGCCGCGCCTGCTGCTGCGACCATCGAGAACGGCAAGAATCACTTCGTCACCCTGGGCGAGAACGGCGTTTCCCTGGCTACCGAGGGCGCCGCCGCTGCGGGCATCCTGCTGCCTGACACCGAGGACAAGGTGGCGGCAGGCGAGAGCGTGACCGTGCAGATCAAGGACCGCACCCTGGTCCAGGTTGGCGCGGCCGTTACCGCTGGCGACCCGCTGGCAAGTGACGCCAACGGCTGCGCCGTGAAGGCTGCGGCGGAAAAGTTCATCGTTGGCTATGCCATGGAGAGCGCGACCGCCGCGGACCAGATTATCCACATCCAGATCACCAAGAGCGGCTTTGTGCCGAAGGCGGGCTAAAGGAAGGAGAGATAAACAATGAGCAACACCAGAAACACCACCGCTGGCATTGCGGCCGAGATCGCCAAAGGCTGGCAGCCCAACAACTACCTGACCAATATGTCCATGGCTTACTTCCAGAAGCCGGAGGACTATGTGGCACACAGCATTTTCCCGGTCTGCCCGGTGCAGCTGTCCGCTTCCTACTACTACACGTTCAGCAAGGAAGATCTGGCCCGTGACAACGTACAGCCCAAGCCCGCCTTCGGCAAGGTTGACCCCGCTGTGATGGGCCAGGACGACAACACCTACAAGTGCCACGTTGACCAGATCATCCTTGGCATTGACCAGATCGCCGCCCTGAACTACCAGCGCAGCCGTGCCCCCGGCGTGAACGACCCCCGCCGCGCCAAGGTCCGCACCGCCACTGAACAGATGCTTCTCCACCAGGACATTCTTTTCGCAAAGAACTTTTTCCATGCTGGCGTCTGGGCAAACGAGCTGACCGGCACCACCAACGGCAGCGGCTCTAAGGAGTTCGTGAAGTTCAACGACACTTCTTTTGACCCCATCGGCTTCTTCGACGACCTGCGCACCGAGATCAAGCGCCAGGGCCGCCGTACCCCGAACCGCCTGGCGCTGGGCATCCAGGCTTACAACGCCCTGAAAAACAACCCCTCCGTCAAGGAGAGCGTGAAGTACACCGGCACCACCGCGAACCCCGCCATCGTTACGCCCAACGTGCTGGCGCAGCTTTTCGGCGTTGAGCAGGTGAAGGTCCTGGAATCTACCTACAACTCCGCAGGCCTGGGCCAGAAGGAGAGCATGGAGTTCATTTGCGACCCCAAGGCTGCACTTCTGTGCTACGCCACCCCGACCCCGCAGATCGACGAGCCTTCCGCAGGCTACATTTTCACCTGGGATATGCTGGGCAACGGCGCTTCTGTCGCCTTTGACCAGTACGAGGGTGAAAACGGCACCCATGCGGAGTTTATCGAAGGCCTGTGCGCTTCCGACATGAAGAAGACTTCCGACGACCTGGCAATCTTCCTGAAAGAGTGCGTCTAAGGAGGCTGCCATGAAGTACACCTGTCTGAAAATGGCGACCTTTGGCGGCGTGAAGTACCGCCCGGGCGACGTTGTGGAGGCTGAAATGATCCAGCCCGGCCGCGCAAGGGCAATGCAGGACATGGGCATTATTGCCGAGTGCCAGGAGCTCGAAGTGGGCAAAGTTGAAGCGCTGTCCCTCCCCATCACTGCGGAGGGCGGCGTGGTAGAGCTTGACGCCACCCCGGACGCCGTTGTCCAGGCTGTGTGCATTTTGCAGCAGCGGGCCGAGGACGCCGTGGCGACCATTTCCGAGGTTGAGGACCAGAGCGTCCTTATCCTGGTGAACGCCTGCGACAGCCGCAAGAGCGTCAAGGCGGCCGCCAAGGAACGCGGCGTATTCCTGGAAGACGAGGCCGCAAAGGCCGCGCAGGAGGCTCCGGAGGGCGGCTCCGAGGGGGTGAGCTGATTGGCACAGCTCACATACACCTACGATGCGGGCAAAATCGCTGAACACGGCCTTGACCAGATGCGTTTCGAGCTGGGGGACACGATGGTGGAGGGCGGCGTGGAAACCTGTGCGTTGAGCGACCAGGAATATAAAGCCGTCATTGAAGCCTATCCCCACTGGAAGCGCGCAAAGCTGGCCTGCGTGGAAAGCATCCTGCGCCGCTTTTCCTATGAGGTGGACACCAAAGTCGGCGAGCTGAATCTTTCGTTGAGCGACCGCCTGGACTACTGGAAGAAGCTCTATTCTGACTTAAAGGCAGATGTGAACGCTTCCGCCCCGGTAGCAAACCCGGCAGCCATCGGCGGCCAGCATTATTTCTATGCTGGTATGATGGAAAACCACGGGACCGGCGGCAGAGGAGGCGGCGGCCATGTATTACCTTAGACCTGGGAACCTTTACAAGGACTTCGTGATCGAGCCGCTTATGGCGGAAAAGAGCACGACCGGGCGGGCAGCTACAAAGTACGACACGGAGAGCCGCCAGCTTCTCCGCGGCGTTCTTTCGGACGCTTCCCCGGAGGTAATCGAGAGATTCAGCCAGAACGCGCACCCGGTGACACACCAGATCGTGCAGCGCGGCAAGCCGAAGGCCAAAGACGGCGACCGACTTATTTTGGAAAACCGGGCGTACTACGTTGAAGGCGTGGACCCGCTGGGAAACCTGGGCCTTTATACGCTCTATTATGTTCAGCAGAGGGAGGACACGCACAATGGAAATTGATATTTCTGGTGCTGTCCAAGGCTTTGTGCAGGACATAGAAAAACAGGTGGCGAGCCGTGCCGAACGCGCCGCACACGTTATTCGGAAGCACGAACTTAGTGTGCTGTCGAACAACCCGAAGCGCAGCGGCAAGGTGTACCGCAAGCCTGCGAGCAACAAGACCTATACGGCATCCGCCCCCGGTGAGCCGCCCGCCCTTCGCACCGGCGACCTCCGCCGGAGCTTCCGGCCGCTTGCCAAAAGCGAAATCGTCCAGAGCGCCAAGCACTACACACCCGGCATCCGCACAGATGTGAAGTATGCGCCGTTCCTGGAGGATGGAACCAGCAAAATTTCCCCGCGCCCCTATGCGGAGGAGATCAAGCAGAAGGCCTTCCCCGAGGTGAAGGCTATTTTTGAAGAAAAATACACCTAAGAGGAGGGCGAGCCCATGGGCCTTATGAAAGAAACCACATCCGCGGCGATTGATACAACCGCCATCCACCCCGGCGACCTGATCCGCGCCAAGTATGCAGACTGGAACGAGGCAAAGAACGGCATTGTTACCGCCGTGACCGGCGGGGAAATCCGCTGCCTTTATTTTCCGGGTATTCGGAACGTGTGCAACTACTTTCTGATCGCGGCAGACGAGGTCACGGAAGGGCTTTGGGAAGTTTCCTGGAGCTCCGACATGAAGACCATCCAGACCGAGGGAGAACAGCATGACGCTTGAAGAACTTATCTATAAGCGGATCGCAGAGTCCGCCGCCGCTGAACAGCTGGCGTCCCACAACGGGGCACCGGCTGTTTTCTTTGGCCCGGCACCGACCGACACGGATCCGGGCTGGGCTGGGGCCGAACAGTACCCGCGTATTTCCTACGCCATCGACACGAGAGCGAACCCCGAGCGCCAGACCGCCGGGAATATTTACCTTGATGTTTGGTGCCTGGACAGTGGGACCGCGCCGGAGGCCGTAGAGCCCAGCATCCGGGCTGCCCTGTGCGACGTTATTATGGCGCCGCAGGAACAGCCCCCGTACAGCTTGGCATGGGTCACAAGTGAAACTTTCGAGGCCACGAAGCAGCTTGACAAGAGCGCCCGCGTTATTGGCGTGACTGTGACGTTTGACCTGTACGCGCTGCCGCAGCAGGAAACCACCGACCCGGACCCCATCCTGGCAATGAACGCCTTCACGAACAGGTGGAGCGACGCTGTGACCGTGATCGGGAGCGACCGCATGGGCGAGTATACCGAGCCGTCGGACGAGCACCCGGCAGCTTATTTCCGCCTTGCGAACTACCACCGGGCACAGGAAACCAACACCGTTATTTGGATGGAAGGCGTTCTGGTTGGCCACCTGATCGCGCCGACCTATGCAGGCCGCCAGCGCTGGCTCAAAGCCCTTGCGGACGAGCTTGCAACCCGCGGAGAAGTCGAAATGCTGGACACCTCCCCCATGTTCATACGCGGTTTGGAGGTGGACGGGAGCCTGGACCCGCTCACGGCCGGGCAGATGCGCCTTGCCATCCGCTGGGGAATTTTGAGGCGGCCGAAGTTCGCCCACAAGCTGAACCACATCAACACGAATTACAACTACAACCCGTAAAAGGAGGCTATTATGGCAGAAGCAAAAACCACGGCTGCCGCGCCCGCAGAGACGGCGGCCACCTATACCGCGGCCGAGCTTATCGCAGCAGCCCCGGAAAAGTTTGGCGTTTCGCCGGACGTTGCCACCGCTGCCCTGCGCATGGCTGGCAAGAAGACTGCCACCGTTGAGGAGGCAAGGGCCATCATCACCGAGTTTGCAAACAGGGAGGTGAAATAATATGGCTGGCACTTATTCTGTGGGCGAAACCAAGACCCGCCCGGGCGTTTACCACCGGCGTTATAGCGTTGGCGGCGGTGAACTGGCTGGCGCCCTGAACGGCGTCGGCATGGGCATCATTCGCGCCAACTGGGGCCCCCTGAACAAAGCCGTTGCATTTGACCCGTCTACCAACGTGAACGCGGTATTTGGCAGCGGCAACACTGAGGACCTTATCACCGAAATGTTTTCCGGCGGTATTTCCAGCGGCTATTTTGTCCGCTGCGGCACCGGCGGCACCGCGCCCACCATTACCCTGAAAGACGATGCGAAGGCCGACGTTGTGACCATTACCGGCGCCTATGTTGGCGACCGGGCTTTTACTGTATCCATCCGCGACAGCCTGACCGGCGACGACCGCGAGTGCATCATTTACGAGGGCACGACCGAGTTTTTGAAGGTGACGTTTGCGGCCGACAAGAAGGAACCCGCGGGCCTGGCCGCTGCCATCAACGCGGCCACCAAGGACTTTATCGCCAAGGCAACCGCCGCAGGCTCCGGCGTTATGGCTACTGTTACCCAGTCGGCCATGACCAAGGGCACCCAGCCCACCACGAACGCCGCAAGTTACAGCGCGTCCCTGGACGCCTTCGACGCTGTGCGCGGCAATGTTATCTGTGTGGACACTGACGACGCGGCCGTCCATGCCCTGGTGCAGGCTTACATCACCCGCACCTTTACTGGCGGCGGCTACCTGATGGGCTGCGTTGCCGAGAATAAGGGTGTTGAGTTCGACACCCGCACGACCCACGCCGCAGCCTTCAATGACGAGAAGATGCACTATTGCGTCAACGGTGCCCTGAACGCCACCGGCGACGACTACAACGGCTACAAGCTGGCCGCCCGCATTGGCGGCATGATCGCTTCCGTGGCCTCCAACGTGGCCTTGACCCACACCGTGGTGAAGGGCTTTGTGGATCTGGACGAAGGCCTGACCAACAGCCAGATCGAGAAGGCGCTGAAGCGTGGCTGCATCGTGCTGACCAAGAACGCTTCCGGTCAGGTGCAGATCGAGCAGGGTATTAACACCCTGGTGAGCCCGGACGGCGACATGGATGCAGGCTGGAAGAAGATTCGCCGCACCAAGGAGCGCTTCGAGCTTATGCAGCGCATCGACGACAGCCTGGACCCCATTGTGGGCAAACTGGACAACGACAGCGACGGCCGCGCCACCGTTATTGCCATGGGCAAGGCGATTATTGCCGCCATGGTGGGCGAAAAGAAGCTGACTTCCGGCGATATGTACGAGGATGAAAGCAACCCGCCGCAGGGCGATTCTGCATGGTTTATCCTTGACATTGTGGACAAGGACAGCCTGGAACACGTCTATCTGGCGTATAAGTTCCGTTTCGCCACCGAAGTGAGCGAGTAAAGGAGGGAATGAGCTATGTATAATCAGTCCGGCCCGGCCGACAGCCGCAAGGTTTTGAGCGGTAAGGACGCAGTCCTTTTCAATGGCGAAGGCGTTATGCTTGCCACTGTTGAGAGCTTCCAGGTCCAGGTGAACGTTTCCAATTCTGATTACCAGCCTTTGGGCGACGCGCAGCAGCACGCCACCATGACCGGTTACAAGGTGACGCTGACCTTCTCCCAAATCACCATTGAGGACGATGCCTTTATTGAGGATATGTTCGCCATGATGCACAGCGGCCAGCAGCCTAACTGGAACCTCCAGGGCGTTGTTTACGGTCGCAACGGCAGCGAGCAGCGCATGAACTACCGCGGCTGTGTGCCCGATGGCAACATTGACCTCCAGGGCGCTTCTGTGGGCGATATTATTAAGCGCGCATGGAACATGGTGGTCAACGACCCGCCGGAGCTCCAGAAGCTCCTGGCCGCATAAGAGAGGCCACAAAAACGAAGAACAGATACAGGGGGAGATGCCTTGCAAGGGCGCCTCCCTTCTATTTCATTCGCATGAACGAACAAGACCGTTATGGAGGACAAATATATGAGCATCAAAGCTACTGTGAACCCTGCTGCTGAAACCACCGAGACCACCGAGACCACCAAAGAAGAGCAGATTGCGGACGCCCGCGAGAATGAAACCGCCCTGCTGGACGGCCTTCTGGCTGCTGCGGACTTCAAGACTTCGGAAGAGTGCATCAAAAACGTGGTGATCTCCCGCAACGGAAAGGACCTGTTCAGCTTCCACATTCACCCGTTGAGTGAGGAGGACTACAACAGCTGCCGCAAGAAGTTTACCAAGTTCGTTAAGAGCAAAGTCCAGGGCGGCATCCGTGTGCCGGAGGAAGTGAACGCTGTGAACTACCGCGCAGAGCTGATTTTCCGGGCTACCACCCCGGAGGACCAGGTAAAGGTCTGGTGCAACAAGGCTCTGTGGAAGAAGCTGGATCTTGTGACCGGCTACGAGGCCGTGAACGCGCTTCTGATGGCAGGCGAGAAAGAGGCCGTTCTTTCCCTTATCGATCAGATCAGCGGCTATGAGCTTTCCGAGGAGGACGTGGCAAAAAACTAATCCTCGCCGGAGGGCGCGCAACGCTTTTGCACCAGATCTTCCAGCGCACCGGCGTAATGCCGGGCAAGGTCTGGAACGCCCCACATGGTGAAAGAGCGTTTTGTTTGGCCTCCATGATGGTGCAGCTCGAACAAGAGCAGAAGGCCGGAGAGGAGGGAACAAATGGCCTCTGAAACTTTTAGAATTGCCATTGACGCGACCGTCAACGACAATACCGGCCCCGGCGTACAGTCCGCCCAGAAGCGCCTTTCTGGATTCGACAAGAGCATCGAGCACACCAAAGACCGGCTGGACCGGCTGACAAGCACGGGATTCCACATTGACCTGGATGCCGTAGACCGGGCAACCGCTACGATCCAGAACGTGGAAACGAAGGTGCACGGTTTCGTCGGTAAAGCCTGGAATTTTACGGTTGGCATCATTGACAAGGCGACGGCGCCTTTGCAGGGCATTATAAACCTTGTGAAAAACCCCGTCTTGCAGGCCGGTGCCATTTTCGGCGTTTCTGTGAGCCTGGCCGACACGGTGAGTACATACGGAGCCTTTGAGGAATCCATGTCGAACGTGAAGGCCATTTCCGGCGCTACGGCCGAGGAGTTCGACAAGTTGACCGCCAAAGCCAAGGAGGAAGGCGCAACCACGAAATTCACGGCCAAGGATTCGGCGGACGCCTTCGGTTATATGGCTATGGCCGGGTGGAAGACCGAAGATATGCTGCAAGGCATTGACGGTATTATGAGCCTGGCCGCAGCTTCAAACGAGGACCTGGCGACCACTTCCGACATTGTGACCGATGCTTTGACGGCCTTTGGGCTGAAAGCGTCCGATTCCGGGCACTTCGCCGACGTGCTGGCGCAGGCCAGCGCGAACGCGAACACGAACGTCGGCATGATGGGCGAATCGTTCAAGTACGTTGCCCCTGTGGCAGGCGCCTTGAAGTATTCCGTGGAAGACGTTTCCCTGGCCCTGGGCCTCATGGCAAACGCCAGCGTCAAGGGCTCCATGGCAGGCACCAGCCTGAAAACCTCCCTTGCGAACATGGCAGCGCCCACCGACAAAATGGAAGCCGCCATGGACAAGTACGGCATCAGCCTGACCAAGCGCAACGGCGAAATGAAGACCATGCACGAGGTTTTGGACAACTTGCGCAGCAGCCTGGGCGGCCTTTCCGAAACCGAACAGACCGCGGCCGCAAGTACCATCTTCGGCAAGGAAGCCATGGCCGGTATGCTGGCGATCATCAACGCATCCGAAGACGATTACAACAAACTGACCGCGGCCGTGAACAACGCCGACGGTGCATCCCAGCAGATGGCAGACACGATGCTGGACAACATGAACGGCAGCTTTACGCTGCTGCAATCGGCGGCTGACGGCGCAAAAATCGCCCTTGGCGAGCGCCTTTCTCCGTACCTTCGGGAGTTCGCAACGTGGATCACCAACAAAATGCCGCTGGTAGAGGATGCAATCGGCGACGTGATGGACCATGTGGACGCAAAGGTCGAGGATCTGCGCCACACCATTGCAGAGTTTACCGCCAGCGACGAGTGGGCAAGCGCCGACATTTGGGGCAAGCTGGGCATTGCCTGGGATAAGATCGTGGCGGAGCCGTTCGACGAGTGGTGGAACGGCAGCGGCCGCCAGTTCTTTGCCGACAGGGCCGCAGGCCTGGGCCGTGGCCTTGGCAGCGGCATTACCGCCGGATTCCTGGCGCTGCTGGGCATTGACCCCACCGGGGCCATTGACGACGGTGCAGCTATTGGTGCAAACTTTGTTTCCGGCTTTATGGACGGCCTGGACTTCGACGGAATCCTGGACGGCTTGAAGACCTGGGCGGAAAACCACAAGGCCCAGGTGGCGGCCATTGGCGCCGTTCTCGGCTTCAAGCTGGTAACGGGCGCAGCAAGCGCCTATTCTAAACTTCGCGGTCTTACCGCGGCGCTGGGCCTTGGAGGCGGCACGGGCACCGGCATGGGCTCTTCTGGTATGCCTTCCATGGGCGGCTCTTTCAAGACTTCCGCGGCCGTTATGAACGTAACGGCCCAGATGGTGGTCTTGAAGTCTGGCAACTTTGGCGCTGAGGCGGGCTCCAAAGTCCGCCAGGCAGCAGAAACCGCGTTTTCCGGCAGTACCGCCACTTCGCTGATCCCCAGCACGGGCACACCGGCAGCGGCCGGAGCCCTGCCGAGTGCAACAAGGCTTCTCGGCGACGGGAAGGCAACCTTTGAGGGAACGGCCGTTGAAATCGACCCGGCGACCCTGCCCGCAAAGGGCCTGACCTCCGCAAACGGCTGGCTGGGCAAGCTCCTGCAAAAGGGCTCCACCCAGGCCACCATGAGCGCAGACGGCACCCTGACTTCTGTTACCGGCGGCGTCGGCGGCACCCTGGGTGGCATTGGCACGGCCCTGGGCAGCCATGCGACCACGGCGGCAGGCACGGCCGCAGCGGGCGGCGCAAGTATTCTGGGCGGCATTCTGGGCCTTCTGGGCATCGGTGCAGGCGTGAGAAACCTGTACCGCGGCACCCAGACCACCGGCAAGGACGCTCAGAACGAGTATTCCAAGGGCGGGACCAAGATCGGCATGGTCGGCGCAGGCGCAGCGGCAGGCGCAGCCGTGGGCACTGTGGTGCCTGTTGTTGGAACCGGCGTCGGCGCTCTTGTGGGTGCCGGTATCGGTGGTCTTGGCGCCCTGGGCTTTGGCGACAAAATCGGCCAGGCGCTTTCCGATGCACTGGACGAAGGCGGAGCGCTGGACAACCTGAAACAGACGGTTGGAACCTTCTTCACTTCGACGCTGCCGGAGCACTGGACGAGTTTCTGGGATGGCGTGGGCACCACGTTTTCCGAAACAATCCCCTATGCAATCGGCTACGCCCTGGGCAAAACGAAGGTTTTCTTTACCAACACGCTGCCGGAACACTGGACCGCCTTCTGGGATGGTGTAGGGGAGTTCTGGACCGAGGACGTCCCTGCATGGGTGGAGAGCACCGGCGAAAAGGCCGTCACGTTCTTCACCGAAACGCTTCCGACCAAGTGGACGGACTTCTGGACCGGCGTTGGCGACTTCTGGACAAAAGAAGTCCCGGCATGGGTTGAAAGCAGCGTGACGAGCGCGGCAAACTTCTTCACCGTGACGCTTCCGGCGAAGTGGACCGGCTTCTGGTCTGGCGTGGGCGACAAGATCAGCGGATTTTTCACCAACGCCAAAAACGCCTTTAGTTCTGGCCTCTCTGCCGGATCGTTTACGACCGGCGGGGGCACGAGCAGCGGCGGCGGAGGAGGCCGTGTTACTCCGCACGCTATGGGCGGCATTATGACGAGCCCGCACGTTGGCCTTGTGGCAGAAGACGGCCCGGAAGCGATTATTCCGCTTGGCGGCAGCCGCCGAACTAGAGCGCTTGATCTTTGGAATCAAACGGGATCGATTCTTGGCGCCGACTATTCGGGCGATTCGGACGACGACACGCCCGAAAACGTGCCCACGTTCTCCCCCGTCGTGTACCCGGCACCGGCGCCGCAGGCGCCCGCAGGAGCCGTAGCGCAGCCCATTTCTATTCCGGTAGAAATTGGGCTGAACCCGCAGTTTATCATCCAGGGCACCGCAGGCATGAGCCCGGACGAGATTATCGCAACCGTGAAATCCCGCATCCGCGAAATGGTGGACGACATAAGCGACGAGCTGGCCGAACGCCTGGCCCGTGTCCTTGCGAATATGCCCGCATAAGGAAAGGAGGGCAAAATGTTACCCGAGATTGTGTACCTTACCCAGCTCGACACGGGAACCAGAATTGCGCTCCCCCTTACACCCGAGAAGGTTTCCGACAAACGGGAGGGGAATTTCATTTCCTACAACATCCTGAATGTTGGCGAGGTGAAGATCCCGAACGGCGAGAAGCTGGCGCAATTTTCCTGGAACGGTATTCTCCCCGGCGTTTCCATGCTGGGCATGGGTATCGTTTCGCTTTTCGACTGGAAGCCGCCCCGCGTGATGATCGGTATTCTTGACGGCTGGAAGAAGAACCGGAAGAAACTTCGGCTTCTTGTGACCGGCACGGCCATAAACCACGACGTTTATATCCAGAACTTCACCGTTACCCATGAATACTTCGACCGGGCAGAATACAGCATTTCCTTTGTGCAAGCAAAGGACATTCTGATTAAAACCACGGACGAGGCAGACGGGAAAACGGATGGCGGAAGCCTGGACGAGCGCCCGGCAAGCGCAGCGGCCGCAGCTTCCACCCAGGCGACCGGCAAAACCTACACTGTGAAGCCTGGGGACACGCTGTGGTCCATTTCCAAGAAGTACCTTGGCAACGGTTCGCGGTATTCGGAGATCTACAACTCCAACAAGGCCGTAATCGGGAGCAACCCGAATTTGATTAAGCCGGGCCAGGTTTTGACCATTCCGGGGTGAGGAGGACCGCATGATCGACGTTTCCAAGGTAGCATACAACGTTTATGCGGTCCTGCAAGACGGCACCCGGCTGAACGTGACCCCGGCGGTCATGGATCTGGGCTGGGAGGAAGGAGAGAGCGAGTTGAGTTCCCGTTTTTCGTTCACTGTTGCAAACGTGGACTATAACGGGAGCCCGCTTTCTTCGACCATAAAGCCGAACACCGCCATTGTGGTAACGGCATCGGCCGGAGGCGATGAACAGGAAGTTGCCAGCGGGAAAGTGATCGAGTGGAACCCGCAGGACGGGGCCACCATGAAGGACTTTTCCGTGGTGTGCTACGACGACCTTTACAACCTCCAAAAGAGCCAGGACGACCGCTATATCAAGGCTGGAACCGGCACGAAATCCGCCCTGAACGCCATCTTTTCCGATTGGGGAATCCCGGCCGGAGAATACAAGGGCCCGGACAAGCCCCACGCAAAAACGCTTTTCAAAGCGGAATATCTGGGGGACATTATAACGGAGCTTCTGGACGATGCCGAAAAGCACGGCGCGGACAACTACGTTATAAGAATGAGCGGCGGCAAGGTGAACGTTCTGCCCATCAACGCCAACGAAACAGTTTACCACTTTGACGAGGACGACAACCTGACGACGAGCGGAGACAAGATCAGCACGGCCGACCTTGTGACCCGCGTTAAGGTGATAGGCCTTGAAAAGAAGACCCAGAAGCGGTCTGTGGAAGCCACCCTGGACGGGAAAACGGAGTACGGCGTCCGGCAGCGGATCTATACCCGCAGTTCGGACGACACGGCCGCACAGGCCAAGTCCGCCGGGCAAAAAATCCTTGACGAAAAGGGAGAGCCTACACGGAAAACCACGCTGAAAGGCGCAGATCTTCCGTTCATTCGCAAGGGCGATAAGATCCGGGCCGCGGCCAGGACCGTGAACGGCTTTTGCACAGTGCTGGGAGTGCAGCACGATGCAGCAAACCGCACCATGACCATGACCGTTAAAGTTTTGGGCGAGGATTCGACCGGAAACAAGAAAGGCTCTGACGAGTACAAGGTGGGCGACATTGTGAACTTTGTCGGTGGCAGCCATTACAAGGCGTCCACCGATGCAAAGGCCGCAAGCACAAACCTTTCACCCGGCAAGGCCAAAATAACCATCATAAAGAAAGGCGCAAAACACCCGTACCACCTGATTTATCAGAACTGGGCCGAAACGCACGTTTACGGCTGGGTGGATGAAGGCACCTTTTCAAAGTAACGGAAGGAGGAAACCGTGAACCCGAGTTCTGGCAACAAGGGCGTGAACCACCTGGCCCAGGTTTTGACCGGGCAGAACAAAAAGAATCAGGATCGAAATTCCGCCCTGGTCCTTGATTTTGGCGAGATCATGGGCGATTACAGCCTCCAAACGAACACCTTTTCCATTCCGATTCCGGTAGAAGATTACCACGTCTGCCGTCAGCTGACCCTTGGCAAAACCGGGGACATTCTGGCGAAGACCCAGGCCGTTGGCTCTCCGGGCAGCGGAGAGCATGAACACAATGTGGTTTCAAAGTTAAAGGATTCTCTCGGAAAGCCTTGCACCGGATCGATTGGCGTGGCAGCCAGTGCTCAACCAGACCCGCCAGACCCGCCGCAGAGCAACGCGGGAAGCGGAGGACCGGAGGGCGCCCACCAGCACCACGTTTTGATTCCCGAGAAAATGCGCCGCCTGAAACCCGGGGACCGTGTTCTGGTGGCCTGGGTGCAGTCGGAGGCCGTTGTGGTGGATATTATCTGCCCGGCGGAGGACCTGAAAAAATAACCAGACGAAAGGAAGGACTTTCCCATGGCTGAAAAGCAGCTTTACCCCGTTTTTGAAGTCCCCGACTTCGTCACAAAGAAGAACGAGGAGAGCCGGAAGCAGCAATATAAACCCTCTGTTTATTTTGACTACGCGACCGGCGATTTTCGCCTTGACGGCGCCGGACGCATGGCAGGAGCCAGCGGCCGCGAAGCCTATATGCAGTGGTGCATGAAAACCGTTATGACGGAGCGGGACGCCTTTCTGGCGTATTCGACCAAGTACGGCGCAGAGCTTGAAATCTCGCTTGCACAGAGCGACCACGCCAGCGTGGAAGCTAGTCTGGAACGGACTATTATTGAGGCCATCATGGCAAACCCCAAAACAGAGTATTGCCGCGACTTCACGTTTACATGGAACGGGCCGGACAGCTGCGATTGTGCATTTAACATAAAGGGCCGCGGCTATGACGAGATCCAGACCGTCAACCTGAACTTTTCAAAGTAAGGAGGTGAGAGCATGGCCACAATTCCGGCATTTTCTCCGCCTGACTGGCTGAAAACCGAAACGGCAGAGCAGATCCAGGCGCGCATGATGGAAAGCCTCCCGCCCGACATTGACGACACCGAAGGCGGTTTCCCTTGGGACTTTACCTATCCGACAGCGCTTGAAAAGGACGAACTTCTGAATTTCCACCTTGTGGAAACCTTGAAGCTGATGTTTCCGGCGTGGTCCTATGGTGCATACCTTGACGGCCACGCCAGGGCTGACGGCCTTTCCAGACGCCCGGCGAACGCTGCGGCCGGTATCGTTACCTTCACCGGTACGCCTGGCACACAGATCCCGGAGGGGACTGTGGTCTGTGTGCCTTCTTGCGGCGGAGTGCCCGCCATTGAATACGCCACGGATTCCGCGGCCTACATTGGCGAGGCGACCGACGGGGAGGACGGCACCGTTGACGTTGCTGTAACGGCCGTAGAGCCCGGCCCCACCGGCAACGTGGGCGCGGGAGTCATTACAATTATGATGGACCCGATTGCAGGCGTTACCCTTGTGAACAACGCCGACAAGATCACCGGCGGCGCAGAGGAGGAAGACGACGAATCCCTCCGCCTGCGCATTGCGGAGTATGACGAAACTTCGGGCGAATCCTTTGTGGGCTGCGACGCGGACTATATCCGCTGGGCCAAAGAGGTTTCCGGCGTGGGCACGGTACTGGTTGATGCCCAGTATGAAAAGACGCATCCCAACTGGGTGCGCCTTATTATTCTGGATTCTTCCGGCGAGCCCGCCAACGGCTCTATTATCCAAAACGTGTATGACCACATTATGAGGGATGACAACCGGATTGAACGCAAGGCACCTGTGGGCGCAATCCTTCTGGTGCAGGCCCCCGAGGGCGAAGTGGTGAACATTTCCGTCGAGGGTTTGCAGCTGGACGGCGCCAAGACCGCAACGGAGGTGGAAGAAACCTTCCGTTCTGCGCTGATTGAATATTACATCACCGCCAAGGCTGACAGCCTGGTGAAGTACAACGAGATCCACGCGGCACTGACCCGCACCGAGGGCGTGAAGAACTTCTCCAAGGTCCTTGTAAACGGCGACGTGAAAGACATTCCGCTGGACCCGGCAGACTACCCCTGCACCGGTGAAATCCACGGCATCAAGGACACGGAGGCGACCAGCGAATGAGCACCCGGAAGAACTTCGACCTTGAAAAATTCCCCGAAAACCGCGTTTCCCAGCGCATGATCTCCCGCGTTTCGCCTATCTATGAGCGGTCCTATGTGGCGAAGTGGCTTTATGAGGTCATGGGCCAGGAGGTGGACGACGCGGAGATCCGCTTCTCGGAACTGCGGGAGCAGGCAAACCCGGAAACGGCAACTTGGGCCCTGCGCTACTGGGAGCAGCGTTACGGCATCGAGGTGGACGAGAGCCGGAGCCTGGCAGCTCGCCGGGCGGACATAATCGCCCGCCGCGGCGCCCGTGCTCCGATGAACCCGGAACGTTTCAAAAGGATTCTTGAAGCAACAACGCAATGTGACGTGGAAATTAGAGAGTATATCGCACCGTATACTTTTGGCGTTTATCTGAAAGCAGATGATGCGGAGGAAGTAAATGTTCTTCGCATTGTAAAGCAGATAAAGAAAATTAAACCGTCGCATTTGACATATCGCCTATCTCTGCTGTATCAGCCGAAAACGAAGCTCGCGTATATTTCCGGGAAATTATACAATGTTAATGCATCCTGCACCATCCGGCTGCCGGGTGTGATTCAGCCGCGAACCGTTGGAGCTACGGCATACACCGCCGGAGCTGCTGCATCGGCAAGGATGATGGCGGAAGTTAAACTCCCCAGAATCATTACCCCGAAATCCGTTTCCGCGCAAGCCTATGCCGCAGGAAGGCTTGCACACACACATGAAACCGTAACTATTACGATTGGAGGACAGACAACGTGAGTTGGGAAAAATCCAGTTACACGAAAGCCGGTGCCGCCCTGCTGTCGGAATCTCTCTCCGGCGGCGCACTGACCATCACCCGCGCCGCGAGCGGCACCGGCTCTGTTGACACCGACCTGTCGGCAGAAACCGCAGTCAGCGGAGACACACACGAACTGTCCTTGCTGGGCATTGAAACCGTCACGGACGACGGCAAAACCGCCCGCAAGGTCAGCATTCAGGCCACCGGTGCAGCAGATACCTACGTTATGCACCAGATCGGCGTTTTCGGTGTCTTGAACGATGGCGCAGAAACGCTCCTGTTTATCATGCAGGATGAACGCGGCATTGAAGTCCCTGCCGCAAGCACGAACTCCGAGTTTTCGTTTGAAATCGCCGTCCTGCTGGCTGTTTCGGCAGAAGCCAACATGTCCATCGCCGTTGACCCTCAGGTGCAGGCGTTGATGAAGTTGGTCAAAGCCGAGATCGAGAAGCACAATGCCAATGCCGACGCCCATGCGGCGACAATCACGGCAGCGGTCAGCGCAGCCGTGAAGAACCTGTCTGAATCCGGGGAAATCCTGAACGAAGAACAGGTAAAGGCTCTTATCAAGGAGCAGGTGGACGGCGGCACAGGCGGCGGCTACTATGGCTCCTACGAACTCACCCTTGCGGCTGACGGGTGGAAGCCCGCCCGCAGCGAGGATGATTACGAAAACGCTGGCGGTATGGATTACTACCAGTGCATTTATGACGCAGAACTGTCGGACAGCACCAGCGAGCTTGTACCCGTTGGCGTTGTATCTCCTGGCAGCTTCTATACTACGACCAAAGCGGGCGTCCTGAACGGGTGCGAAACGCATGATGGTTTCATCAGATTTTTCGCTCAGCGCATCCCGGAAGCAGATATTCAGGCGACCGTAACCCTGTTCGGGAAAGGAGGTGGTTCGGGTGAAACCGGTAGCGTAAGCATCGGTCAGGGCTTGAAGCGCGACGCAAGCGGCGCTATTGCCGTCCGCATCGGCGAAGGTCTTGACTTCGACAGCGCAAACGCGCTGACCGTCCGCAAAGAAACCGTTATGACGAGTGAAGACCTGCTCGACGAGGAAGAAACGCAGCAGGAAATCGTTGATATGCTGAAATAATTTTTAGGAGGACACTATTATGTCTAAGCAGATTTCTACCAAGACCACCATCCGCAACCTGACCGCTGAGATCAAGAAGACTTTCGTCAAGAAGGACGCCTTTACCCCTGTGCAGACCGCAGCCAACGCTGCTATCAAGTCTCTTGGCGTTGACGGCAACACCGTGAACTTCTACACCTCTACCGACAAGAGCGGCACTGCTGCTTTCTCCGTTGACTTCCCCTCTGAGCTGTTCCTCGACCAGACCAAGACCACCTTCGTGGCCAAGTTCAAGTTCGATGCTGCGACCTACCCCGGCGCTACCGACCCCAAGCTGGACGGCAAGCCCGTCATGGTGCTGGCCGTCAAGGGCGAGAATCCTGACTCCTGCACCTACTCTTTCCTGAGCATGGCTGCGCTGGTGGATACCTACAAGGCTAAGGCCGTCGGCAAGGATGCTTCCACCACCGTTACCATCGCTGGCTATGAGGTGGATGTCAAGGTCAATGTTTCCGCTGCTGCGGGCAACGCTCTGACCCTGAAGGACGACGGTCTGTATGTTCCCACCCCTGAGGAAGTGGACATTTCCGGCAAGGCCGATAAGGTCACTGGTGCTACCACCGGCAACCTCGCTGCGCTGGACGGCGAGGGCAACCTGACCGACAGCGGCAAGAAGCCTGCCGACTTTGTGGCCGCCGAGGCTGGCAAGCGCCTGATGACCGATGCCGAGGGCGAAAAGCTGGCCGGTGTCTCTGAGGGTGCCACCAAGACCGCAGCCAGCTCCACCAACGGCAATGTGAACATTGACGGCAAGGAAGTCGTCGTGTACACCGAGCCGGAGAATGTTCTGCACGACGAGGATGTGGAGGACTTCTCCGCAGAGGAGATCGCCACTCTGCTGGCTGACTAAGACATGAGGAGGTAAGCTCTATGGCAAAAGCGAAGATCAAAACGCTTTTGGGCACAGGGCTTGCCGCGCTTTGCAGCCACATCAAGCAGTGCAACACCGCACTCGGAGACCTTTCCGAAGCAACGGCAAACGGATTCGAGGAAACCGATGACATCCTGCACGAAAAGCAGGATGTCACGGCTGCGGTGTCTTTTACGATTCCGGTCGATGGCTGGGGCGAGGATGATTCCTCCCCCGGCTATTTTTATTGTGACATCCCCATTGCGGGCCTGTTGGCTACCGACATTGTGGATGTTACGGTACTGCCGGAATTTTACGATGTGGCGGGTGCGGTGGGCTTTATTGCGACCGAAAGCCTCGAAGGAAAGCTGCGGCTGAGGGCCGCCAAAGCTCCGACCGAGAAAATTTCTGCACAGTATCACATTACAAGCACCGTGAAATACACGGATGCACAGGAAGGGGGAACCTAAATGGCATACGGTTCTTTTAACGCAGGCCCCGGCAAGGCGCCGGATGAAGATGTTGTCCGCACTGACCAGATCGGCATTCCGGGCGGCATTGCCACGCTGGATGCAGACGGCCACCTGACCGAGAGCCAGCGGTGGGAAGTGGACGGCTACAAAAAGGCCGAGACCGACCAGCGCATCAGCGCAGCCGTGGACGCTCACAACGGTGCGGAGAACGCCCACAGCGACATCCGTGCCAGTGTGGCAGCTATGAACGCCAGCATCAAGGCCATTGAGCTGAAGTTCGGCACGAACGTCACGAAAAACCCGTTTTCTGCCACGTTCGGCAGTCTGGACGGCCTGACCGTGACCGGCGCGTGGAATGCCGAGCAGGCAAGGGTGGAGTTCTGACGATGGCTGAAACGTTCAAGGTCGGCGCGAATGCGCGGGAGCTGCTGCGGTACACCCAGAGGGCAACCCGCATTGTCACCGACGACATCAGCCGGAGCGATGCCCGGAAGATCATCCAGAAAGTCGCGGCGCTCGAAGATGTGCGCGACATCCAGAAGGTGTGCGGCACTGCCGTCCATGCACTCGACATACGGGACAGGGAGGGCTTTTCCAAAAGCACTTTCCGTCTGTACGGTGAGGGCATCCGGCTGACTGCCCGGCAAATCCTGCTGGATGCACACGCGGCGAACAACGTCAATTTCCAGACCGACTACGACAAGCGCGTTGAGAAGATCGGCGCAGTTGTGGACGGCTGCTCTCTGCTGCTGGAATACCTGACCATCTGCACGGAGGAAGGTATCATCAGTGCGAAGAAAGCCGGTATCTGGACAAAGAAGGTCACGGACGTAAAATACCCGGCGATGAAGTGGCTCACGTCGGAACGCGGACGTGCCGAAAAACTCCGGGCAGAAGCGGAACGGAAACGGCTGACCGAACAGGCTGCCGCCCTGAAAGCCGTCCTTTACCCGGAACCGTAAACGCACAGCGGGCAACCGCTTTGCATAAAGGGTGCGGTTTGTTTGTCTGACGCTGCCATTTGGTGGCTGCGCTCTCCGAACACCAACAATAACAACAACGTCTGGAACGTCAACACCGATGGCTCCAACAACAACAACTGGTACAACAACTCCTATGGTGTTCGCCCCGCTCTGATGGAACCGTGTGACGAGTAGGCAAAAGCTGAAAGCAGTGCGCCCATCAAAGGAAACCGCATCCTGTCGCTTGCCGATGCAGGCAAGTGATAAATACATCCCGCTGAGGTGGGCCATCCCTGCCGGATGCAGCCCACTACCGTAACGCGAACCAGCGGAGGGTCATTTTGACATACGAAGAACTGTGCAGCTTTGAGGTACTTTACAAAGCCTACCTTGAAGCCCGGAAGGGAAAGCGCAGTAAAAGCAAAACAATCGAGTACGAGGCGCAGGCGCTGGCCTGCACGGAAAAGCTCTCCCGTAAGCTGGCTGTCTGCAATGTGCGGCAGCCAGACGGGAGCATTCGGCAGCAGATACGCTATGTGCCAAGTAAGTTTGAGGTCTTTGCCGTCTACGAGCCGAAGCGCCGCATGGTACACGCCCCCGCATTTGTGGACAAGGTGGTGCTGCACGCTCTGGTCGATAACATCCTGTATGATGCCCTGACAAAGAGCTTTATCCGGGACAGCCACGCCAGCCAGACCGGAAAAGGCACAGACGACGGCCTGATGCGCCTGAAAACCCACATGGTGGACTATTACCGCCGTGAGGGCCACGGCTCGGACGGCTGGGTGCTGAAAGGCGACGTGCGGCATTTCTTCGCCAGCATCGACCACCGGAAGCTAAAACGCAAGCTCAAAGCCGTGCTGGACAAGCGCGGCGTTGACCCGCGTGTCTATGAGCTGCTTTGCATCTACATCGACGTGATGGAGGACGGCTTGCCGCTTGGCTACCAGACGAGCCAGCTTTTCGCCCTCATGTTTTTGGACGAGTTCGACCACATCATCAAAGAAAAGTACCGCATCAAATACTATGGCCGATACATGGATGATTTCTACATCATCTGTTCGGACAAGAAGAAATTGCAGTGCATTCTCCGGGATGTTCGGGCGCTCATGGACAGTTACGGCCTTGAGCTGAACCAGAAAACCGCCATTTTCCCGCTGCGGAACGGTATTGATTTTCTGGGATTCCATAGCTACCTGACCGACACCGGCGCGGTCATCCAAAAGCTGCGCCGGGATAGCTCCAAGCGGATGAAGAACAAAATCAGATATTGGGAGACGGCATACCCCGCAGGCGAAGTGACCAAGCAGGAAATCCTGCGGAGCTTTGATGCGTGGGATGCCCATGCCGCCCATGGTGATACTTACTCTTTACGCCGCAAGTACGCTGACCGGCTCGAAAAATTGCTTGACTGTAAAATCCCTATCCATCGAAAAATCAACTCGAACAAACTCGCGCGTGACAGACGGCGGGCGAGGCAATGCCGCTGCATCTACAAGAAGCAGCACAAAGCCCTGTCCCTCTCTGTATCGCAGAACACGCGGCCTGCGGAGATCATGCCGTGGGCCTGAACGAAAACAAGGAGGTAACAATGGCAAACGTAAAACTGGGCACAAAAGCCGTTGGCAGCATTGTCAAGATCAAGGTCAACGGCGCGTCCAAAGATTTTATTGTTGTGCAGCAGGGCAACCCGAACACCAGCACCTACGATTCGAGTTGCAATGGAACGTGGCTGCTGATGAAGGACATCTACACCACGTCCACGTTCGGCAACAATAACTCCTACAAGGATTCCAGCATCCACACATACCTGAACGGAACGTTCTACAACCTCATCGACAGCAACATCCGGGCGGCTATTAAGCAGGTGAAAATCCCGTACCAGAACGGCACTGGTTCCGGCGGCAGCCTTGCCACCGGCTCCAACGGCCTGAGCACCAAAGTGTTCCTGCTGTCTGGTTATGAGGTTGGTTGGACGACCAGCGACAACGGCTATTTCCCGAAGGACGGTGTGAGGCTGGCATACTTTGGCAACAGCTCCAGCGGTAACAGCAAGCGTATTGCATACAATGGCAGCTCCGCTGCCATTTGGTGGCTGCGCTCTCCGTACGCCAGCAATAACAACTACGTCTGGAGCGTCAACACCGATGGCTCCAGCTACTACGGCTGGTACGGCAACTCCTATGGTGTTCGCCCCGCTTTCATTCTTCCCTCTACACTCGTGGTCTCTGACGATGGCACGGTCAGTGTCAACACTGCACCTACCGTCAGCACGGACGGCGCAGCTCTGGGGCGGAAGAACGCGGCCTTTGCGTGGAAGTACACCGTCAGGGATGCCGACGGCGACACCTTGACCGTCACCGAAAAGCTGGACGGAAAGATCGCCAAGACCCGCACCGGCGTTGCCAGCGGCACGGCCCTGACCTTTGAGCAGACGGCCAGCGCTGCCGGATTCCAGAAAATCCTGAACGGCAACCACACCATCACCGTTGAGGTGAGCGACGGCAAGGAAACCGTCAGCACGTCCGCGACCTTTACCAAGGCCGTCCACGCCGCAAGCGTGACGCTGGCTGAACCGTTGGCCGTTGAGGGCGACATTACCGTTGCCGTGCTTCAGGTGACCGGCTCCATCCCCGATGATGCGAAGTTCAAAGCCGAAGTGACCAACAACGCACTCGACAGCTCCCCGGTCTGGCAGGATGCCACGACCGAGGCAAAAAAAGGCGTGAACATCGTCTTTGAGAACAAGACCGCCACGGCTGGCGCTGCATTCAATTTCCGCGTCAGCGTGGAGCGCGGCGAATCCGGCGAGGGCGGCTACATCGAAGCCGTCAGCGGCGCTTTTGAATAAGGAGGTACAGGACAATGGCACTGAACTGGAAGAAACACGATCTGCTCACGCGGGCACAGAAGGAAGCCAAGGCCAAGGAGCAGGCCGAGAAAGACCGCCTGCCTGACCGCGTGGCCGAGGTCGAGGACGCAATGTGCGAGCAGGACGCGGCCAACGAGAAACGTTTGACCGACATCGAAACCGCGCTGTGTGAGCTGGACGCAGCGCTGAATAAGGAATAAGGAGGTATCACCATGAACATCATTTGGGCAAACCGTTTGGTTGCAGGCACTAAGACTTGGGCTGAGATGCCCGCATCCCGCCGCGTTGGCGTGAAGAAAGTTCTTGCCGAGCGCGTGGAAAGCGGTGAAATTACCGCCGACGACTACAAGAACATCACGGGCGAAGACTATACGGCCTAAAATTTCGGAGGGCGGCGTGATTTGAGTAATTTACAGATTATCGAAGCCTTAACAGACATTGTGAGCAAGCAGAGCGAGATCATCCGCATCCAGGCGGACGCCTTGGCGCAGGTTGGCGCGGTATGCGCAGAAGAACAGATTGTCAGTGTGGACAGTCAGATCGGCCAGCTTTTGGGCGCGGACGAGCTCCCGTTTCTGCTTTGATGGAAGCAGCAGGAAAGGAGGTGGTAGCCTATGATTGCCGCTTTCTTATAGTGGCGCAAAGTGCAGAAAGAAGGGAACATGAGCACCCAAGACCTACTTGCAGCAGCCGGACTTGTGGCCGCCGGGCTTATGGCGGCCACAAGAATTTTTCAGATTAAAAAAATCGAAATCAACCCATGGAAGACCATCGTGCGGGCCATCGGCCGCGCCCTGACTGCGGAGCTTTCCGAGAAAATGGAGGCCGCGCAAAAAAGCCAGGACCAGAAGTGGGAGGAACTCAAGCACTACCAGGAGGAAACCCGGCGCCTCCTGGACGACCACGTCCGCACAGACGACGAGCGCAACGCGGACCTTTTGCGGAGCCGGATTCTTCGGTTTAACAATGAGCTTGTCCGCGGCATCGAGCACACCCAAGAGGACTTCGACGAGATTTTATGCATCATTGACGATTACAGAACGTATTGCAAGTCGCACGAGGAGTATAAAAACAACAAGTGCACCCATGCTATTGCGAATATTGAGCGTTGCTATGATGAACGCCTGGAAAAGCACGACTTTCTTTAAGGAGGACTCGAAATGATTTATAAGTACCTGGACGCCAGCCGCTACCAGGGGAAAATCGACTGGGACGCGGTGAAGCGCAGCGGGAAAATTGACGGTGCCATCCTGAAAACGGTTTCCACCAACAAGAGCTTCGGCGGCGTCTACATTGACCCCCAGTTTGAGCGCAACTATTCGGAATGCACCCGCCTGGGCATCCCTGTGGGCGCCTATTACTACACCTACGCCCAGAATGAGGCAGCCCGGGCCGTGGAGCTTGTGAAGGTGCGCCAGGCATTGACCGGCAAGACCTTCCAACTCCCCGTTGCCGTCGATGTGGAGGACAACAAGCTGAAACCCATCCCGGCCAAGGAACTGTCCGCCCTGGTGGCGGGCGCTGCCAAGCAGATCGAGGCCTGGGGCCTTTACGCCATGGTCTACACCTATACCAGCTACGCCAACACGGAGCTGGACATGGACGCCCTGAAAGCCTTTGACCTGTGGATCGCGGACTACCGCGGCAAGCGTCCCACCCGCAAGCATGGCATCTGGCAGTATACCAGCGAGGGCACCATCCCCGGCATTACCGGCAACGTGGACCTGAACCACGCTTATAAGAACTACCCGGTCATCATCCAGAGGGCCGGGCTTTCTGTTATCCGCTAAATTTGAAAGGAGTACACCATGAAAGAGATTTTGACCCAGCTTCTTTTCGCTGCCCTGACCATCTGCTCCCCCCTTGTGACCGCTTACATCCACAAGGCCGCTGCTGCCATTGACGCCTCCACGGCCGAGAAGGTGAAGAACGAAACCATCCAGCGCGTATGCCGCGAGATCACCGACGCCGTGGCAAACGCTGTGGCAGCCATGAACCAGACCTATGTAAACGACCTGAAAGCGTCCGGCTCTTTCGACAAGGACGCCCAGGCCAAGGCTCTGAACGGTGCCATTTCCGCAGCAATTAAGAGTTTGAGCAAGGACGCGCTGGACTACATCAAGGAAATTTCCGGCGACGATACCGTGGGTTATCTGACTACCCGCATCCAGGCCCAGATTGACCTTAACAAGGCGGCCAAGGCTGCGCAGCAGTAATACCCGCATGAACCACACCTAAAAGCACACGAAAGCCCCACTTCTGGCAGTACGCTGGAAGTGGGGCTTTTTCTTTTTGCCTAAAAATAATCTAAAAGCGCAAAATTCCCTCTTGACTTATAAACCGATGCGGTTTATAATAAAGGCGTAGAGAACAGCAACACACAACAACAGGAGGGCAAAACCATGAACGCACTTTCCATTAACATTCCGGCCAACTTCATTGCAAGCTGCGAAAGCACCTTGAAGCGGTACAACGCAGCCAAGACCGACGCAGAGCGCCGGGCCGTTCTGGACCGCCAGACGGTGCAGGGCCTTTGGTGGGCGATTGGCTTTGTCAGCAAGATTCCTGCCGCTTGCATGAGCGAAAAGGAACTGAACCACGCAATCCGGCTCACCCGTTTCCGCGGGGCTGTGTGCCCGGTATTCCGGGCATGAGAGGGGAGGACACAACCGTGATGCTGAACATGACAGAGGCCGATTATGAGAGCTGGCGCGATGACCTCCGCTGCGGCGGCCGGGAGGAATACGACAACCAATACACAGCGGCTTCCCTCTATGCGGGAGGCTGGCGGGCAGATGCCCTTCCCGACCTGATCGAACAGTTCAACCTGACCGGCGACGAGGCCGAAAGGATTTACAATGAGCTGCTCGAAATCGAGCAGAAGACCAAAGGCAAGGAGGGCTAAACCATGAAAACCAGTACCTTCAACCGCATTTTTGAGAATGCCCGTTCCGTGAACATCCAGAGCAACGAGTGGTTCAATTATGCAGGGTTCTTCTGGATGCAGTGCACCGAAAAGCAGCTGGCAAAAATGCGGATGCTGCTTAAAGCGCAGGGCTGCAAGACGACCGTGAAGAACGGCGAAGAATGGTACATCCTGAACAGCGGGACGCTGATTAAGGTACACTAAGGAGGTCGGCGCGATGATCTACACCATGGAAAGGCGGCACTACTTCGGCAGCGGCTCGATGGAATCACGTTGGGAAGTGCACGAGTATTCGCACCGATGTCAGAGCGGCGACCTCCCGGAAGGCAAGCTGGTTTACAGCTGCAAGGCAAAGAAAGAGGCTTCCGCATATTGTAAGGCCAACGGCATTGAGCCGCAGCCGCGATTTATTGCACCAGAGGAGGACTGACCCATGAAGAACGTTATTTTTACCTACGACACCATCCAGAACGGCGAGCGCGGCGAGGCCTGCGCAACAATCTTGGTAGATGATGCCCAGGCCTGGGCACTTCAAGCCGCTTTCAGCGGCAAGGACCACACCAAGGCCGGTTATTTCCTGCGAGAACGCGGAATCGGCTTTTGTTGGAGCTGCGAGCACCTCCGCGGCCGTGGGTATGTTGAGAACAGCATCAAGAGCGTGAAAGTTGAGGAGGCGTAAACGATAAAGCGTTACCAGATTGTTTATAGCAAAGGCGGCTTCCCGCTCCACATTTGGAGATCCACCGAAGAAGAGGCCCGCGGCGTTGCTACCGGCTTCCGCGCGGCTGGTTATTCCGTAGACGTGTGGGAGCACACGGAGGAGGGCGCACGAAAAACCGACATTTAACCCGCCTGATGATGGCCCGAGGAAAAGGTCGAAACCACCCGGCAGCCAGCCGGGCAAGGTCGCGGGAACCATACCGCAGAGAGGAGCGCAGAGCATGGACAAGATTAAATTTTTCAACCAGCAGTTGAACGGCCAGATCGTTATGTCGGAACTTGAAGCGGAGCACCTGGCCGATTCAATCCGGCTGCTTTCTGCTGGCGAGGACCCGACGACCTGGGCCGAAGAGGTGGCCGTTCACGCTGCCACGCTGGCCCAGGTGACAGCCAGCCTCACCGCGCTGCGGAAGGTGGCGCACGATTCGGAAATTTTGATGGAGCGGGAGGAAAAGGCATGAGCGAAAAAACGATTTACAAGACCCTGGCGCCTTTCTTCGATGCCGTGGACGGCACCGAAGAAAAGGCCTTGAAGTTCACGGCCCCGGGCTATATGGATCTGTGCATCGAGGCCCTGGGCTACAATGACCACGAGGGCCGCCCGGTGTATTCCGTGGCCCACTATGGGGAGCAGAACGGCGACCTTATGCGGGACCCGGATGTGACCATGGGCGTTGACCGGGAAGCCGGTACTGTGGAGCCGCTTACATACCAGAACGACTACATCGGCCGCTATTGGGAAGTTTACAAAGACTATGTGGACGGGAAGCCAACGAAATATTACCCGGCCATGAAAAAGGACCTTTCCGCCATGGTGACAGCCTGGGCGAAGAACATAAAGGCCCAGGGCTTCAACCCTGCGGTTCATGCGTAAGGAGTTGGGCACATGATAGGCGATCATTTGAAACTGGTCGAGAACGTACCGGAAGGAGCGGCCTTCTGCTTTGACGGAAAGAGCAAGAAGCAGAAAATCGACCAGAACGACATAATCCGGGAGCTCTTCGACCTGGGCATGGGCGGCAGCTTTTACGCCCAGGTGGTGAAGGTGCCAGAGGAGTACCCGGTGGAAGACCTTTCGACGGTGCTTCTGTACGAGCCGGAGGAGGCAGCGAAAATCTTCGCACAGTTGTGCGGCTACACGCTTTTGGACAAAAGCGGCCGAGTGGTTACGGGCCGGATGCCTGGACAGGAGGAACAGAAATGAAGAAGATCAACGAAAAGCAGCTTGACCGAATCCGTGGTGCCTTGTACGGCGTGGCCGTGGGCGATGCCCTGGGCGGCCCCCTGGAATTTATGAGCGACTGGCAGATCTGCAACACATACGGCCGTGTTACCGACATGATCGGCGGCGGCTGGCTGAACTTGAAGCCTGGCGAAGTGACAGACGACACACAAATGACCCTTTGCGTTGCCCGCGGCATCCTGGATGCCCTGGAAGGGGACAACGGCCTGGATCTGGTCGCTTCTGTGGGACAGCAGTTTATTGCATGGGCTGACAGCAAGCCAAAGGACATTGGCGGCGCCTGCTCCCATAGCATTGCCGTTGCAAAGCTGCGGGGCCGTTTTCGCTTGCAGGGCGTTCCTACGGCTACGGACTGGGAAGAAGCAGCGCGGCAGACCCGGCGGGATGGCGGCCGCCCTGTGGAGGGCAACGGCGCTCTGATGCGCACCGTATACCCTGGCCTTTATTGCAGCACGAAGGGCGGCGCAGAAATACAGGCCCGGGCATTTGCGGAAATGACCCACCGCGGCGACAAGTCCACAGAGGCTTGCATTCTGTACACGAGAATGGTATATTTACTTACAGAAGCGGTTAATAAGTACCAGGACGGCAACGTGGCCGACTTCCTGCACGAGTGCTTAAAGGGCACGTTCTACGACGCGTCCGTGGAGAAGCCCGCGACGTATGCAGCGGGCGGCTATGTGGTGGACAGTATGTGCACCGCCGTGAGCTGCCTTGCACACGCCCAGACCTTCGAGGAAGCCGTCTGCGCGGCCGCAAACCTGGGCGGCGATACCGACACCAACGCGGCTATTACCGGCGGCCTGGCGGGCGCCTGGTTTGGCTTTTCGGCCATTCCGGCGCGCTGGGTGGATGCCTTGGCCCCTGGGCTGCGGCAAGATCTTGATATTCTGGCCGCAGCAGCAGAGAGCCACCGCAACAAGTAACAGGAGGAAAAGCAATGCCATACGGAAGGCCTATGAAGGGCGCCAGCCGGAGAGTGCCCACAACGGTACACATCCCCACCGGCACCCTGGACATTATCGACAACTATATTGACGACCGGGAAAAGGACGTTGAAACCGGCCGCATGAGCCGCAGCGACTTCATCAATGAGGCTGTGAACCGCTACCTTGTGGAGCTGGGTTTGGTGGAGCCGGAAAGTAACACCGAAGTAACACCAAAGTAACAGGAGCACCCAGAAGCCAACGAGAACCAAGGAAATACAGGAAATACAAGCATTGGAAAGAATAGAAAATAACCAATGCGAACAGAAGACAACCGCCCACCATAGAGCTCGAGTAATCTGCAAACCCTGAAAAGTATTGATGCAATGCAATATTTTGAGAGTCAAAAGGCTCTGTGATACTGCTTTGATACTATCAGGCGATTATTCATAAAGAGAGACATGAGAATGCCCTCTGAGAAACGGTAAGTTTTTCAGAGGGCATTTTTGTGTCTTTTATTCTTTACGCCACTTTTTCTTCGGCTCGTACCGGCCGCAGCCGTCGGCGGTCTGAGGCCAGTTGAGCTTCCATTCCAGATACTCTTCCTTGTTGATCTCGCCCTCCCGGAGCTGCTTCTTACGGAGCTGCCACTCCTTTAAGAAGTCATCCAGCAGACGATACCGGAAACTGACTGCCATGTGCTTTTCAGGGAGATCTGGGTCGGTGGTGTCTGTGACCTCGTAGAGCCGGGTGCCGGGATAGTGCTCGTCCAGCTCGAACAGAGTGTACATCACATCCTCTGCGGCGTACAGGGTCGGCTCATAGAGGGAACGGTAGTTCACATCCAGTACCTCCGCAATCTTGCGGAGCAGCTCTTCCTTGGGAGTGCGGGTGTTGCTTTCGTATTGTGCGATACGGATGTCTGCGCTCTTCTCCTCAAACCCGATGGCAATGCCCAGTTCTTTCTGGGTCATACCTCGGAGGTTGCGGGCACGTTTGATGCGGTCACCGACTGCCATGCGATTGCCTCCTGACTTAAACATATTTGTTGAACCCAGTATAGCACAGAAAAACAGGAGGTGCAATAGAAAATAAACAAAAAAGTTTAAGATTTTACCCGAAAACCTCTTGACTTAACGGAATGTGTTTAGTATAATGAGGACACGAAAAGATAAGCAAAAATGCTTAGTAAAATTGAATGACCGCCAAACTGATCCAAACCGCCAAGACCTTCCGAAAGGAAGCGAGCGCTCCGCAAGGGGACGGCACAGCACCGCAAAGGGGATATGCCTGCCGGAAGTCAGCGAGGATGAAGCGGCACCGAAACAAAACCGACAAGGAAAGGACAAAAAATGGCAAACAGCATTTTTATCAAGGCAGACGAGCTGGCAAAGGAGCTGGACATCTCCCAGGGTCTGGCGTATAAGATGATCGCCCAGTGGAACGAGGAACTGAAGGCCAAGGGCTACACGACCGTAGGAGGCCGGGTAAGCAGGAGGTACTATCAGGAGAAAATCTACGGGGCAGGGGAGGAGTGATAGGATGCCAGCCTACAAGGACAGCAGGCAGGGGACATGGTACGCTTCCTTCTACTTCGAAAACTGGCAAGGTGTGAAGCAGAAGAAGCTGAAACGGGGGTTTGCCACCAAGAAGGACGCTCTGGCGTGGGAGCGGGAGTTCCTTCTTCAGCAGGCAGCAGACCTGACCATGACCTTTGAAGCCTTCGTGGAAATTTATATCACGGACAAGAAAAAGCGACTCCGGGAAAACACCTGGTCTACCAAAGAGCACATCATCCGAACGAAAATCTTACCGTATTTCAAAGAAAAGCGGCTCGGCGAGATCAAGCCGCGGGATGTAATCGCGTGGCAGAACGAGATGCTGAACTACCGGGACAAAAACGGCAAGACCTACTCGCCGACCTACCTCAAGACGCTCCATGGACAGCTCAGTGCCATTCTGAACCACGCCGTCCGGTTTTATGGGCTGAAATCAAATGCAGCAGCCACAGCCGGGTGCATGGGGTCAGAAAAGCACAAGGAGATGCTCTTCTGGACGAAGGAGGAGTACCTCAAGTTCGCAGAGGTCATGATGGACAAGCCGCAATCCTACTACGCCTTTGAAGTCCTCTACTGGTGTGGCATCCGGGAGGGCGAGCTGCTGGCTCTGACCCCGGCAGACTTCGACTTGGACAAGGGGCTGCTCTCCATCACCAAATCCTATCAAAGGCTGAAAGGCCGGGATGTGATCACTGACCCGAAAACGCCCAAGAGCGTCCGGGTCATCCAGATGCCACAGTTTCTGACGGACGAGATCAGAGACTATCTGAAATCCCTCTACAAAGTCCAGCCAGACCAGCGAATCTTTGAGGTGACCAAGAGCTACCTGCACCACGAGATGGACAGGGGAGCCAAGGTAGCCGGAGTAAAGCGGATACGAATCCACGACCTGCGGCACTCCCATGTATCATTGTTGATCGAGATGGGCTTCTCGGCGCTGGCAATCGCAGACCGGGTGGGGCATGAGAGCGTGGACATCACCTATAAGTACGCCCATCTCTTCCCCTCAAAGCAGCAGGAGATGGCGCAGAAGCTGGACATGGAGCGAAGGGAGGGATGAAAATGGAACGAGTACTCGACCAGCAAGGCCGCTGGCGGAACAAGGTGGTAGCCTTCCGAATGTCCCCGGAAGAGGACGAGGTTCTGGAAGCCAAGGTAAAGCTCTCCGGCCTGACCAAACAGGAGTATATCATCCGCCGCCTGACTGACCGGGAAATCACAGTGGTAGGCAACCCAAGGGTCTACAAAGCCTTGCGAGACCAGATGAAGCTAATCTATCAGGAATTGCAGCGGCTGGCCGTGGATGAAGAAGTTCCGCCGGACTTGCTGGAGACCCTGCAAATGGTAACTCTGACGTTGAACGGACTTAAGGAGGAATGCGAATGACGGACAATAGAAAAACGACCGTACCGGGTGCATCTGTTGGCGCAGATGCGGTACAGTCGTCTCACAAAACTAGCACCAATATTATAACAAATTCGGACAAGCAAATCAATCTGCAAGCCGCGAAAAAGTCAAACAATTTCGGGCTGAACACGGTATCAATGACCGAACTGTATGACACGGTGTATCCACCCCGGAGACCCATCGTGAACGACCTGCTGTACAGCGGCACCTACCTCTTTGTAGGTGCGCCCAAGGTGGGTAAGTCCTTCTTCATGGGGCAGCTTGCCTACCATGTGGCGATGGGGCTTCCGCTGTGGGAGTACGAGGTGCATCAGGGTACCGTCCTCTACCTGGCATTGGAGGACGATTACGCCCGGCTGCAGCGGCGGCTCTCCCGGATGTTCGGGGTAGAGGAGACCAGCAATCTCTACTTCGCAACGCAAGCTAAGTCCGTGAGCGAGGGACTTGACCAGCAGTTGGAAGGATTCATCCGGGAGCACCCGGATGTACGGCTCATCATCATCGACACCCTGCAGAAGGTGCGGGAGATCGGCGGGAACCGATACAGCTATGCCAGCGACTACGAGATCGTGACCAGGCTGAAAACCTTCAGTGACAAGTATGGCATCTGCCTGCTGGTGGTTCACCACACCCGGAAAATGGAAGCCGAGGATAGCTTCGATATGATCTCTGGCACCAATGGCCTGCTGGGTGCAGCGGATGGAGCATTCATCATGCAGAAGAAGCGGCGCACGGACAACACCGCCCTGCTGGACATTGTGGGACGTGACCAGCCGGATCAGGAGTTGACGTTGGAGTTCAACCGGGAACGCTGCGTGTGGGAGTTCCAAGGAGCCGAAACGGAACTCTGGAAGCTGCCGCCCGACCCGCTTCTGGAAGCGGTGGCAAAGATGCTCAGCCCGGAACAGCCAGAGTGGAGCGGTACGCCCACGGAGCTGCTGGAACGTCTGCCGGGTGTGAGCATACAGGCAAACATCCTGACCCGGAAGCTGAACGTGAGTGCCGACAGGCTCTACAACGATTATGGAATTCGGTACGAAAGCAGGCGCACCCATGAGGGCAGAGAGGTCAAATTGACGCTGGAAAATTCTGGGGCGTGACGATTCGTGACGGTTGTGACGGTATTTTTGCTACTATATAAAATATCGTCACAATCGACACAACCGACACGGGATGGTGATAATGATGAAAAATGTGCAAATTTCGCAGGAGCTTTTCGTCGCCTTGCTGCATTATCATTTGAGCGGCGAAAATGAGTACGAAGAAGTTATTGAACAGGGTTTGGAGCAAAAACTGGATGCGATGCTGCGGCATGAGCTGTATGCCCAGTACAAGACGGCGCCCACCGAGGAACAACGGGAGCAGGCTCGGCAGGAGTATCTGGACAGACGAGGCGTGCCAGAAAGCTTCCGCTGGTGAGTTCCTCTATTGGTAGAGGACAGGAGCGTGTCACGCTCCTGTGAATGCAATCACGCAGGAAGGTGGTGTTGGACCGGGCAGCGGCGAGATGCAGCGAAACCCCGTCCGCAGACGGAGGCCCCCGGCAGGGCGCAAAGGCATCTTTTGATGGACGGAACGTCTGTCAAAAGTGCTTTTGCGTTACTTTCGACGAAAGTAACAAAGCCTATGCCGTGTCCGGCACCAGTTACTTCCACAGAGAAAGGACGTGCGATTGAAAAGAACTATTTCCGCAATGCGGGGTCCCGGCTCCCTCGACCATAACCGGAGAAGTTTCACCGCTGAAAACGTAGACCCGGAGCGCAGCAGCCTGAATGTTGTGTACCGGGATGAACCGATTCAGAAGGTGTACCACGAACTTTTTGACGAGGCAGTGAACCGCTACAACGCCAAGCAGAAGCGCAAGGACCGCTGTATCAACGACTACTATGAGCACCTGCGGACAGGCAAGCAGGAAAAGCTCTTCCATGAGTTGATCGTCCAGATCGGCAACAAAGATGATATGGGTGTCCTGACCGAGATGCAGGAACAGCTGGAAACAGCGCAGACAGCCGTAGAAGCCGCTGAACAGCGGGTACAGAAAGCAGAGCTGACCTACCAGAAGCAGAGCCAGAAGCTGAACAAGCTGGCTCCCATTATGGAAGGTTTGGAAAACCTGTCAGCGCAATACTCCCAGCGGCCAGAAGAATGGGTGCCAGAAGCAGCCACATTTGAGACCGCCAAGAGTTATCGGGAGAAGAAGGCCATGCCGCTGATCCAGAAGTTGGTGAAGGTACTTTTTGCCCTCCATCGGAAGTACTGGGAGGTTAAGAACGAGAGGGATAAGTACCAGTATTTCTATCAGGACGAGATGAAGGCTACCCGCCATTTGAGCCAGCAGCTGGAACAGGTAAAAGCTGAGAATTCGCAGCTCTATGCGATGAAACGTGATTTCAGGCGAGTATGGAACTATTTCGGTGCCGAAAAGATGCAGCAGGTCATTGGGCTCATGAGGGAGCAGGAGCAGACCGCAGATAGAAGCCAGAAGAAGAACAGGCAGAACAGCGTAGAACTGTAAGCATAGTAGACCCCCGCCAGCGAATGTTGGCGGGGGTCTGTACATATAAGTGATATTTTACTCAAAAAGTTCCGGGGCAATATCCGTCAGAGCAAATCCGGGAATGTCTTTCTCGTCTTTGTAGGTGCCATCTTCAGCCAGAAACTCGACCTTTGCAAAGTCCGCAACTGGAATCTCAGATTCACAGACATACCAGTTCAGGTAGTCATTAGCGGTTTGTTTGAGGGTTGAGGCAACGCTGCGGTCAGCGTTGTACTTGTCGCAGAAAGTGCGCCAAGGCAGATACCGCCAGATTTTACCATTGGTCCTGATGGTAATGCGGCACATGATTTTGTCGTTGGACAGGCCGGTATTTTTGGCACCAGCATGGTCATTGGCAGTCAGCCAGACGACAGGGTGATAGTTTTCATATTTGTCAACGGATTTATAACCAATTTTCTGCCCATTAAAAAAGAGTGGTTCGTCATGGAGTGTGGCGTTGTCATATTTCAGATTGGAAGGTGTCAGAAGCAATTTCCCAGTTGCAAGAATCATCCGATACTTAATGGGGTCGGTGTAGTGATACAGTTTTTCAGGCAGCTTGGTCTTTTTTGCTTTCATAGGCTTTCCTCTCAGTTCACAGGTGTTTGACGATACGAAACTCCGTCCGGGATACAGACAGTGGACGAGATGGGGTGAGTGTACACTATTTTGGCAAAAAATGCAATATAATATCTTATTTCTTTTTAAGATATGAATGAGAATATAATTGAAATTTTACTATCAAGGGTGCGAATTTGGATCTGTTTTGCCAGACCTACAAGTGCTTGGCCAAAACGGAAACATGAGAAATGGACGATACAGAGAAAACGAACCGTCTTTTTGCACGTGTCGTTTTAAAAAAGTGTTGATAACTACGATTGAATAGTATATAATAAAGGTAGGAGAGGGGAATCGCAGGTGAAAAGACTATTTGTAATGACCGCCGGATTTGAAAAGTCATGGGAACATATGGGGCTTGGCGATGAAGAATTGCGGGAGCTTCAGAATGTTCTGCTCGAAAACCCGGATGCTGGAGATGTGATTCCTGACTTGGCAGGAGCACGTAAAATCCGGATTCCATTGACCGGACGAGGAAAGTCTGGCGGTGGGCGCGTGATTTATGTGGATGTTGTGGTGAAGGAGCAAATTTTCTTGCTCCTTGCTTATCCAAAAAATGTGCAGACGGACATGAACCCTGCACAGAAGAAAATTATTCGTAATTTGATTGAAACCATAAAGGAGGCTTGACTTATGGAAAACTTCGATTACTTTGACGCTTTGAAGGAAAGTCTTGAGCAGGCCGTTGACTACACAAAGGGCGATAAAAGCCGTTGCCGTACAGTGGTGCGGGAAACGCCGATTCCTGCATATAAGGCAGATGATGTGGCCCGGACACGCAAGGAACTAAAACTTTCCCAGAGAGGACTTGCAACGGCGCTTGGTGTTTCTCCGAGAACAGTTGAGTCGTGGGAGGCCGGAAAAAATGCACCGTCTGGTGCTGCACAACGGCTGCTCTATCTGTTTGAATGTGATCACACGTTGGTGGAGCGCTTGGTGGCTCGCTGAGATTGAGTTTTTATCGACAGGGTATGATATCGCTTTGACGGCAATTTCCTGCACACTCAAAGTCACACAATAAACGAAGTGTGCCATTGCACCAAACAGGCTCGTGCCAATCAGATGTCGGAACGGGCCTGTCAGAGTAACATTGGGTGGAGTAGCACCTTGGCACATTTAATTTTGATGTCATATTTTAATATTGCGAAAAAATTTTTCCGAAAAAGCATTGACAGGCCTGGGGCTGGTATGGTATTATATGAGCGGACAAGAAGAAAGCCCCCAGATGACAGTTCCAGCTGTATCTGAGGACTTCCCACGTACGATCATAATAGACGCATTGTTATGATACCAGATTTCTGGGCTTTTGTCAACGTGGGCTTGTACTATCTCAAAGAAGGAGGACGAGTGCATGTCCATGTATTTTTATGTGAACAGCAACGCTCAGCCGAACGGTGACCATGAGGTTCACCGCTCGGACTGTAGTTGGTTGCCGAGTGCGGAGAACAGGGTCTACTTAGGCTGTTTCAGTACCTCGCGGGAGGCTGTTAATGCTGCCCGGAAGTATTATCGTCAGGTAGACGGTTGTTGCTTCTGCTGCCCGGAAAGTCACCACTCTTGACGGCAGGAATGGCCCGCCCCGTATACGGGCGGGCCATTTTTTGCGAGGAGGGAAATGTTAAGTTATGCTGATGCAGATCTCGGAACTTGTAAAAGCCCAGGGCGGTCTGGTACTGAGCAGGAAGGAAATTAAGGCTTCCGGAAACGGTGGCTGCCCGTACAAAAGGCTGACGCTCCGTGCATTGACAGAGGATGGAGAAATCGACAGCAGTGCCCTGGAGGACTTTTGCGCCAGTGAGACACTGAGCCATGCTTGGTTTGCGTCCCCTGGAGATGTTGTGATACGACTCTTTTCACCGCTGTGCCCCGTAGTGATTGAAGAAGGGCAGGAAAAGCTGCTTGTTCCATCGCAGCTTGCCATCCTGAAGGTGAAGGACTGCACAATTCTGTTGCCAGAATTTTTGAAGATCTCACTTTCACAAAAAGAAATTCAGGAGAAAATTCGGAGAATCGAGAGCGGAACTACCCAACGTGTGGTAAAACTTGGTACCATTATGGAACTGCAGATTGAAGTTCCTGATAAGGAGACGCAGAGACGGGTCGTTGAGATGGATACGCTTTGCCGCAAAAAGGAGCGAATGTACCTGAAACTGATGAAGCAGGAACGGCAGCTGACTGAAATTGCAATCAGGAAGATCATGGGAGGAACGTTGAGATGACGACGAAAAAAGATATTGAAAGCGCTTTGATGCGCGGCGCAGACACGCTGCGGGATACCATTGACGCCGCAAACTATAAGGATTACGTTCTGCCGGTGATGTTTGTCAAATACCTGAGCGATTCGTATACCGACGCAGTGGAAGAACTGAGCAAACAATACTCCGGTATCCGTCTGGAACGCCAGAAAAAATATCTGCCGTTCATGGTCGCAGAGGGGTGCTCATTCTATGATCTGTATCAGCAGCGCTTTGCTGACAATATCGGGCAGCTGATGAATGCGGCGATGCGGCAGATCGAGGCGGATAACAATCAGCAGCTTGCCGGTGTGCTGAGCGCAGTGGATTACAACAGTGAAAATGCGCTTGGTACCCGGGAACATAAAAATGCCATCCTCCGGGATCTGCTGGAGGATTTTGAACCGCTGGATCTTCGGCCGTCTGCGATCGAAGTCAAGGAAGGGCAGGTGCCTGCAGATGTGATCGGCGATGCGTATGAGTATATGATTGGTCAGTTTGCAAGCATGGCGGGCAAGAAGGCAGGGTCTTTCTATACTCCTGCGGCTGTTTCTGAGATCATGGCACGCATCGTGGACGTGCAGCCCGGGGAACGTGTCTATGACCCTACCTGCGGATCTGGCTCCCTGCTGATCAAAGCCGCAAAAAAGCAGAACAGCAAGGAAGTATCTATCTATGGGCAGGAGGTCAACGGTTCTTCAGTCGCCATGGCAAAGATGAATATGTACATCCACGAAATTCGGGATGCGAAGATCGGCTGGGGCGACACCCTTGCTAATCCGGTGTTTCTGGATGCAGACGGAAATCTGCTGCTGTTCGACGCCATCGTTGCCAATATGCCGTTCTCTAAGGACAAATGGGCATCTGGCTTCAACCCTGGCGGCGAATCCTCTGGAAAGGGTAAAAAAGAGTTCAAGATGGAGGCATCACTGGACAAATTCCATCGGTTTGACTGGGGCGTGCCGCCTGCAAGTAAGGGCGACTGGGCATTCCTGCTCCACATGATCGCCAGCCTGTCCGTAAACGGCCGGATCGCGGCGGTCGCACCGCATGGCGTACTGTTCCGTGGTGCGGCAGAGGGCAGGATCCGCCAGCGGGTGGTAGAAGAAAATCTGCTGGATACTGTGATCGGCCTCCCGGAGAACTTGTTCTATGGTACGTCCATCCCGGCGTGCATCCTTGTGTTCAAAAAGAACCGTCCTACCACGGATGTCCTGTTCATTGATGCCAGCAAAACGGATGAGGCAGGCAACCCGCGTTATATCAAGGCAACGAACCAGAATGAACTGGGGCAGGAGCATATCGACGCTATTGTAGACGCTTATCACAGCCGTACAGAGCAGCCCGGATTTGTGCATATGGCAACGCGGGAGGAAATTCAGGAAAACGAATACAACCTGAACATCCCGCGCTATGTGGACACCTTTGAAGAGGAAGAGGTCGTGGATATCGCTGCTATACAGGCAAATATCGCCCGTCTGAAACAGGAGATTGCCGAAGCGGAAGCAAAGATGGATGTGTACCTGAAAGAGCTGGGGCTGTAACAACGCAAAGAACAAGGAGGTCACACGATGACCAATATGATTTACACAGCAATGCCTGCGTTGCCGAAAAAACATCATACCAATGCAGTTGTTTTGCCAAGTGAATGGAATACCTGCCCGTTGAGTTCCATCGCGGAAGAAATTTCTGAAACGGTTGGAACCAGAAAAATCGAAACCATCAGCATTTCAGCAGGAATAGGATTTGTCAATCAGGCGGAAAAATTTGGAAGAGAATTATCGGGAAAGCAATATGAAAAATATATTGTTTTACACAAAGGAGATTTTTCATACAATAAAGGAAATTCTAACATATATCCTCAGGGCTGTATTTACCGCCTGAATAATCGAACAGAGGCGGCAGTGCCAAATGTATTTGAAAGCTTCCGAGTGTCTGTTGGAAATCCGGATTATTATGAGCAGCTGTTTCTCAGCGGCTTTTTGAATAGACAATTGTATTCCAAAATCAATCGCGGTGTCCGAGATAATGGCCTATTAAATTTGAAGGGAAAAGACTTCTATAGTTGTGAAGTTCCTTACCCCCCTTTGGCTGAACAGGAACGCATTGCGGAAATTCTTATACAATGCGACCGTGTGATCGAGTTGAAAGAGCAGAAACTCGATGAGCTGAAACAACTGAAAAAAGAATTCCTGCGGAAAATGTTCCCTGCAAAAGGCTGCGATACGCCGGAAATTCGCTTTCCGGGATTTACTGGCGCTTGGGAACAGCGTAAGCTGGGAACTGTTACAGAGCTTTTGACAGGCTTTCCTTTTGAAAGCAAGAAATTCACTAATGATGGAATTAAACTTGTACGTGGCACGAATGTCAAAAGAGGTTATCTTGATTTTTCCGAAGGCCTTTGTGAGTACTGGACTTCCGCTCAAGGACTAGAGAACTATTTACTAAAAAGTGGGGACATCTTAATTCAAATGGACGGCGCACTTATTGGTAAAAGTTACGCAAAGATTAGAGAAAATCAGCTTCCAGCCTTACTTGTACAACGTGTGACGAGAGCTCGTGTTCAGAGCAATAACGCAGACGAAGCATTTGTTTATCAACAGATTCAAAAGGGATTTCTTGCTTATATCAAAGGAACAAAGACCGAAACTGCCGTACCTCATTTGAGTTTATCTGACATTGAAAACTTTATAATAGAAATTCCCTCAATAGGTGAACAAAAACAAATTGGAGCATTTTTTGAGCAGCTTGACACCCTTATCACCCTTCATCAACGTGAGCTGGAGAAGACGAAAACCTACAAAAAAACATTGGCAAAACTGCTGCTGACAGGGATTGTCCGGGTACAAGGATAACAACAAAAACAGCTAGCGGAGTTTCCTGCAGGCAGCAGGACAGAGGAAAATGATATGCCGGACCACACGATTTTTAACGAACGCCCCGAGTCACAGGATCGGGCACTGAAAGTAATTGAACGATTGGGCTATACCGTTGTGCCCCGCAGCGAGGCGGAACGGAAGCGCGGCTCCCGGAAAGCAGTGCTGTTTACGGAAGAACTGCAGGCGTTTCTGAGCGGACAGACCTATCAGTTTGGCAGTGAGACAAGGTACTTTTCTGGGGGAGCCATTGCCAGAGCGATGCAAGCGGTGGATCAGCACTGCGCAGCAGGGCTCTATGCCGCAAATAAGGAAATCTACGAGCTGATCTGCTCCGGCAAGAGCATGGAGGAAGAACTCCCGGATGGCACCCGGCAGTCGTTTGATATCCGCTATATCGACTTTGAACACCCGGAGAACAACACGTTTCAGGTGACCGACGAGTTCGAGGTGGAACGTCCGAACGGGAGATTTGCCCGTCCGGATCTTGTTGTGCTGGTAAACGGCATCCCGCTGGTCGTAATCGAATGTAAAAAATCCAGCGTGGATGTTATGGAAGGCGTGACGCAGAATATCCGGAACTGGGGCGAGGACTATATCCCGCATCTGTTCCGCTATGCACAGCTTGTTATGGCAATGAACCCGGATAAGGTGTTGTATGGCACCTGCGGTACACCGGAAAAATATTTTGTGTCCTGGCATGAGGATAACAAGGATTGGCTGAATGACTGGTGCAGAAAATGTTCACCGGATGGACAGATCCGGGAACAGGACCGTGCGCTGGTATCGTTGCTGCATCCGGAGCGGCTGCTGGACCTGATCCGCAACTTTATCATCTACGATAACAATGTGAAAAAGATCTGTCGATATAAGCAGTATTTTGCGGTTAAAAAGTGCATGGATCGCATTTTGCTGAGAGACAATGCGCACACCAGAAACGGTGTTGTCTGGCATACGCAGGGCAGCGGCAAAACGATCACGATGATTATGCTGACAAAGATGATCACCCGGGAGAGCATGAAACCCGAAAGCCAGATCCGGGAACCGCGGTTTATCATGGTCACGGATCGTGTCAATCTGGATAAACAGATTCGAGATAACTTTATCCATACCCAGATGAGTCCCCACCGAGCCAAAACCGGCAAGGGGCTGATCGAGCTTTTGCAGGACAACAGCAATACGGTCATTACAGCACTGGTGAACAAGTTTGAAGCAGCAGTCAAGCAGGAATACTGCAATGATAGCAAGAATCTGTTTCTATTCATCGATGAGGGACACAGAACGCAGTATGGAAAACTCAATCTCTACATGAACAAGGTGCTCCCGAATGCTGTCAAGATTGCCTTTACTGGCACACCACTGATCCAGAAGCAGCCGAAGGATACGAGTCGGAAGATTGTCCCGGCAAAGGACACCTATGCCAAGTTTGGCCCCCTGATTGACAAATACACCCTGCAGGATGCTATCGATGATAAAGTTACAGTGCCCATCGTGTACGAAGGTCGTGTGATTCCGCAAGAGGTCACAAGCCAGCAGATCAATGAACATCTGAAGCACATCACGGTGGGGCTGACCGAAGATGCCCGGAAGGATCTGGAAGTCAAATACAGCCGTTTTGTTACGCTGGCACAGACAGAACAGCGCCTGAACATGATCGCGTTCGATCTGCACGAGCATTTTGTCCATTATGTGCGGCCCAAGGGATTCAAAGCGATGCTGACATGCTCATCTCGCGCAGAGGCGGTCCAGCTGTTCTACAAACTCCGGGGTCTTGGAGGAATCACGCCGGCGGTAGTTATTACACCCAATTCTGCAAAAGAAGGCGACGATGAAACTAATACGCCGCAGTCTTTGAAGACCATTGCAGAGTTCTTTCGCAAAGAGGTCGATCCACTTTTCAAAAATAATTATGATGCCTATGAAGATTCGGTGACAGGACGCTTCACAGACCCAGACGGTGACGTGGATCTGCTGATTGTAAAGGACAAACTCCTTACCGGATTTGATGCTCCCATTGCCGCTGTGCTGTATGTGGATAAAAAATTGCAGGACCATACCCTTTTGCAGGCCATTGCACGTGTCAATCGCGTTTATACGGACAAGGATTTTGGTCTGGTCGTGGATTACATCGGCATTTTCAAAAAACTGAACTCAGCACTGGATCTTTATAGTGACGAGCAGTCCGGCATGAATCTGTTCGACCGCACAGAGATCCAATCGGCCATTGCAACGATCAACGACGAAAAGGCGAAACTTGAAGCACTGTATCAGGAACTGTGGGACATCTTTGACGGGATTGACCGGAACGAAACCAGTGCGAATGTCTGGCAGGAACGGCTACGAGAGTATGATCTCCGTAGAGATTTTTACGAAAAGCTGTCTGCTTTTGCCAAGATGGTGGACTTCTTGTATTCTAGCTATGAGCTGTTTGAACAGGTCGGTTTTGAGCGAGCTGAAATGTATCGCAAAGATTACCTGTTCTTCAAAAAACTGAAAGACAGCGTGACGCTCCGTTTCAATGACAGTGTGGATTTTTCAAGATATGAAGACGGCATTCGTCAACTGCTCAACACCTATGTCCATGCGAAAGATGCAAAGACCCTGATTGAGCCGCTGGATATTACCAATAAGGAAAAAATGCAGGAACAGCTGGCCAGACTTGGATCTGACGAAGCAAAAGCCGAAGCCATCCAGACCCGTCAGGTCGAGGTCCTGGAGAGCCAGAGGTATGTGGACCCCATTCGTTATATGACCTTTATGGAGCGGATTAACAAGACGCTTCAGGATTATCAGGAGGAAAGGAACGGTGAAAAATACCTATCAGCGATGGAAAAAATGGCTGAGGATTACCGGACTGGCCGCAGCTCGGTGGAATACCCGGAAAACATCGTGGATGATGGTGATGCAAAATCGTTTTACGGTGCAGTGTGTGCCGGAATCAAAAAATCTCTGGACGGGCAGGAGGCAGAGCCCTCCGAATCGTTGGGTAAGCTTGCGCTGGACATCAAAGCAATCATTGTGGGCCATGCGAAACGCGACTGGCGGGACAATGTGATCGTCCACAGGAACATGAAAAAGGCATTGGACGATTTGCTGTTTGACTACATGGAAGATCAAAAGCTGGACTGGCCCTTGGATACAATCGACATCATCATTGACGAGATCATGATGATTGCAAAGAAAGGCTACTGACAATGGAAACCATCTGCATAACACTGCCAACATTCGGAAGTGCAGTGACGGTCAACCTTGATCGAAAAAAAATGAAGACCTGCCGCCTGAAGGTCTATCCGAATCAGAAAATTGTGCTATCGCTGCCGCAATCCGCCCCCGACGCATGGGCGGAATCGTTCCTTATAGAAAAGAGCGGCTGGATCGAGTCGAAATTGCGATCTTTCCAAAAAACTGTCGGCTATGCCGCAACCAAAGAGATTCGGAACGGATACTCTATCCGGATGCTGGGCGAAGATATGATTTTTGCATTGTCACAGTGCGAAAAGGAATGTGTATATGCAGAGGGAAAGAAGATTCGTATCTGCTGTAAGTCACCCGAGGATCAGGCGCATGTAAAGCAGTTGTTTGAGGCGTGGTGGCGCAGGCAGGCGAAAGAGATCCTGCAGGAACGTGTGCATGTTTGGTATCCCATCGTAGAAAAATATGGTGTTGCAATGCCTGAATTATCGATCCGGAAGATGAAGACACTGTGGGGAAGTTGCAGCGTTGCACGACATGTGATAACCTTTAACTTCTATCTGATCAAGGCCAGAACGCCCTATATTGATTATGTGGTTCTGCATGAACTGGTGCATTTTCTATATCCGAACCACAGCAAGCAGTTCTATGCCTTTCTCTCCAACTATATGCCCGACTGGAAAGAACGCAAGCTCGTTCTAGATCAGGAGGTCGTACACGAATTATAATATTGCTAAACTTGAAAAATCCTTCCTTCAAAGAAAATTCAGCTCTCGAAGGTGAACCTTTGCATTTGCGCAGAACATTGCAAAGGTTGAGACGAATGTTCAGGTAAAGTGGGACGCATAATAGGTAGTTGCATCAAGAGCTGAAACACGCTATAATACAGTCAGAGGTTATTGCTCCGTGTGATACTATCCTGATACTAAAAAATCAGCAAGCCACATCTACCACGGCAATCTCATGGAAAAGTGAACATCCAAGAATAGACTTACTAAACAAATTTGTTTAGTAAGAATCCGAATTTACCGAGCTCGAGTAATCCCTTATAGCACCAACACCCCAGAAGGTCCTTCAAAAACGAAACCTTCCGGGGTGTTTTTATCTTCCAGCACGATCAAACAAGCCATAACGTTCAAAGCGTCTCCTATATCAGCGCTCCCCCGAAGTCTTTTGAACGCAGTATTTTACACAAAAAGTCCGAAACCTCTTTCTTCTCTGCCTGCAGGGGAGTATAATAGATTCTGTTGTTTGCAAAATAGGAAAGGGGAAGTATCAACTATGGAATCGAAGCAGAGGCTTTTGGAGCCGCAGCTCGTCCAAACAGGAAGGGCAGATCAGTTCAGCCGCAAGGTGTTCTGTGACGGAATGCGGGACGGCGTGCCCATTGCACTGGGCTATTTTGCGGTATCGTTTTCGTTGGGCATCGCGGCGCGCAAGGCGGGTTTTACGCCGTTTCAGGGGTTTCTTGTCAGCCTGCTGAACAATGCCTCCGCAGGAGAATATGCCGCATTTGCGTTGATCATGGCAAACGCCACCTATTTTGAGGTGGCGGTCATTACTTTAATCGCCAATGCGCGGTATCTGCTGATGAGCTGTGCACTGGCACAGCGCTTTGCTCCGGAAACGCCCTTCTGGCATCGGCTGCTCATCGGCTATGATGTCACGGACGAACTGTTCGGCATTACTATCGCCCGCCCGGGCAACCTGAACCCGTACTATACCTATGGCGCTATCCTGCTGGCAGCGCCGGCTTGGGCTTGTGGTACGGCGCTGGGCATTATAGCGGGCAACCTGCTGCCGCTGCGGGTAGTCAGCGCCCTGAGCGTGGCACTTTACGGAATGTTTTTGGCCATCATCGTCCCGCCGGCCCGCAAAGACCGGATCGTTGCGGTGCTGGTCGTCATCAGCTTTGCGCTGAGCTTTCTGTGCAGCTATCTGCCGGGCATCTCGGCACTCTCCGAGGGTACCCGCACCATTCTTTTAACGGTGGCGATCTCCGGCGCAGCAGCGGTGCTGTTCCCGGTCAGGCAGGAGGAAAACGAAGATGACGCATAACAATTATATCTATATTGCGGTCATGGCGCTGGTGTCCTATGCCATCCGTATCCTGCCGCTGACGCTGATCCGCAAGCCGATCAAAAACCGCTTTATCCAGTCTTTTTTGTACTATGTGCCCTATGTAACGCTGGCTGTGATGACCTTTCCGGCCATCATTCAGGCAACGCAAAGCCCGGCAGCAGGTGCTGTTGCACTGGTAGTTGGTATTGCCGCCGCATGGTTTGGCGCAAGCCTGTTTCAGGTGGCTGCGGGCTGCTGCGCCGTGGTGTTCGTGCTGGAATTTTTTATCTGATGCCTTATTGCGGGAGAACAAAATGAAGAAGATCCTTGTAACCGGTGCAGGCGGCTTTGTGGGCTCCCGCGTGGTGCAGCAATGGGCGGGGCGTTACGAGCTGTGCACCTTTCCCAAAGGCTTTCTGGCAACAGCAGGGGAGGACGCCGTGCGGCAGGCTGTTTTGCAGCAGCGCCCGGATGTCATTCTGCACACTGCAGCCATTTCGGATACCGGCTACTGTGCCGACCACACGGAGCAGGCTTACCGCGCCAATGTGGAACTGTCGGTCTGGCTTGCCAGGGCGGCAGCTGAGATCGGCGCAAAGCTGGTGGCTTTCAGCTCGGATCAGGTCTATGCCGGTATAGAGCAGTCCGGCCCGCTGCCGGAAACAATTCTGTTAAAGCCTGCCAATGTGTACGGGCAGGGCAAGCTGGAAATGGAGCAGCGGGTGCAGGCGCTCTGCCCGGGTGCCGTATTGCTGCGCGCCACATGGATGTACGACCTGCCGGGCTACCGGCTGCCCATCCGAGGCAATCTGCCGCTGAACCTTCTGCGTGCGGCGCAGCGGGGAGAATCTGTCCGCTTTTCTGTCCGGGACTTCCGGGGCATCACCTATGTCCGTCAGGCGGTGGCGCTGCTGGAAGCTGCCCTGACCCTGCCCGGCGGGGTCTACAACTTTGGCAGTGAAAACGCTGAAAACATGGTACTGACCGCCCGGCAGTTTGCTGAGACACTGGGGATCATGGTCGATATTCAGGAAGCTGACTGGGTGAGGAACCTTGCGATGGATTGCAGCAAGCTGCGGGCGCAGGGCATCGTATTTGACACTACACAGGCAGGGCTGACGCGCTGTTTGCGGGATTATGGACTGCTCTGACTGCAGAAACAAAAATTTTTCCGTATCGCACAAAAAACAGAGAAAAGCACGAAAAAAGCAGGGGATTCTGTATGATGCCAGGCGAATCAGGCTGGACAAATCATGCGGAAGCCCTGCTTTTTTGCTTGTCTGCCGAAGAAAAGTTCGCTTAAAGGATGCAGCATTTTTTCATATAAAAAGTCATACTTATTTTACATCTTATCTGCATTTTGCTATAATATTTTCGCTTTTTTGCAAAGCATCCGAACCGCATAAACCTTTAAAACCTTGAGGAGAGTGGATTTTTTGAAGGAAGTCAAGCTTGAAGAAGCGGCTTATCAGTTTGAAGCCAAAATGTCCCTGCGGCAGGCCATCCCGCTGGGCTTGCAGCATGTCTGCGCCATGTTCGTGGGCAACCTGACCCCGCTGCTGATCATTACCAGCGCCTGCGGCATTGCAGGCGGCGAGTTTGCAGACCTGCAGGTCACCCTGCTGCAGAGCGCCATGTTCGTGGCAGGCATCGTTACGCTGGTGCAGTTGTTCACCATCGGACCCGTGGGCGGCGCAGTGCCTATCATCATGGGTACCAGTTCCGGCTTTATCGGCGTGTTCAACAGCGTTGTGGGCACGATGGGCGGCGGTGTGCTGGCCTATGGCGCGATCATGGGCGCATCCATCATCGGCGGTATTTTTGAAAGCGTGCTGGGCTTCTTCCTGAAGCCGCTGCGCAGGTTCTTCCCGCCGGTGGTCACCGGCACGGTGGTGCTTTCCATCGGTCTTTCGCTGATCTCGGTGGGCATCAACTCCTTCGGCGGCGGCAACAAGGCCAAGGACTTCGGCTCTGTGGAGAATCTGCTTCTGGCACTGTTCGTGCTGGTGGTCATCCTGTTCTTCAAACACTGGACCACCGGCTTCCTTAGCTCCTCTGCCATCCTCATCGGCATTCTGGCCGGTTATGTGGTTGCTTTCATTATGGGTCTGGTGCTGCCCACCACCGGCGTGACTGCTGATGGTGTAGAGTTCACCAAGGCATGGGTGCTCAACTGGAACAAGGTGGCACAGGCCTCCTGGTTCGCAGTACCCAAGCTGATGCCGGTCAAGGTGGTATTCGATGCCCGTGCGATCCTGCCGGTGCTGATCATGTTCATCGTTACCGCAGTGGAGACTGTGGGCGATATCTCCGGCGTGATGGAGGGCGGCATGAACCGTGAGCCCTCTGATAAGGAGCTGTCCGGCGGCGTCATCTGCGATGGCCTCGGCTCTACCTTTGCCGCACTGTTCGGCGTGCTGCCCAATACCTCCTTCAGCCAGAACGTGGGTCTGGTGGCCATGACCAAGGTGGTTAACCGTATGGCACTGGCCTCCGGTGCCGTGTTCCTGATCCTCTGCGGCCTGATCCCCAAGCTGGGCGCGCTGATTTCCATCATGCCGCAGGCCGTTCTGGGCGGTGCTGCCGTTATGATGTTCTCTTCCATCGTGGTCAGCGGCATCCAGCTGATCACCAAGGAAAAGATGACTCCGCGCCACCTGACCATCGTGTCTGTGGCACTGGGCGTGGGCTATGGCATGGGTGCCAACAGCGGCATTCTGGCACAGGCTCCGCAGGTCTTCCAGCTGATCTGCGGCGAGTCCGGCATTGTTCCGGCCGCCTTTGTGGCAATTCTGCTGAACGTGCTGCTGCCCAAGAACGATATGGCAGAATAAATTTTAACTTTTTTGCCGGGCAAGGGCTTCCAGCTGCTGCAACACCTCCGGGGTGTCTGCGTCCAGCAGCTCTGCGCTGTCCGCAATGCAGACCGTGCGCACCTGCGCAGGATACTTTTTAAGCAGCACGTTGCCGCCTTTATTTTCCGGTAGGGCGAGCAGTTCCGGAAAGAAACTGCTTCCAAACAGAACGGGACTTCCGACAAGAGGCGCCGGGTCGTTTTCGGCCACGGCACCCAGACGGAAGATCTCCCGTTCTGTTTCTTTTTGCCATTCTGCCGGGGAGGGCTGCTCACGGCAGAAAAGAGCGGTCATAGCTTCTACCGTCTCCCGGCGCAGCAGGGGCTGATCCCCGGGCAGAAACATACAGCCGCTAAGCTCCGGCAGCTGCTCCAGCAGCGCTGAAAGCCCCAGCCGAACGGTATCGTTGCGGCCGGGCAGGCTGTGCAGCAGCACCGGGACGCCATGCGCCCTGCACAACGCCTGCACCTCCTCCGAGCGGGTCACCACGATGCGGGCAGCGATACCGGGTGCAGCGGTAGCGGCAAAGGTCCGGCAGAGCATGGGCTGCCCGCAAAAATCTGCCAGCAGCTTGTTTGCACCAAACCGGCGGCTCAGCCCGGAAGCCATGATCACACAGCCGACCGTAAGCGACTTCTTCATACAAAAACACCCCTTCAGCAGCATTTTATAATAGTATTATACCGAAAGCTGTGCTAAAATAAAAGCAGAGATATCGCAGCGATAGAAAAGAGAGGTACTGCACATGATGACGATCCGAGAATACAAGCGGGCAGAAAGTCTGGAGGAAGCGTGGCAGCTGAACCAGAAAAAACCAAACCGCATTTTGGGCGGCATGATCTGGCTGAAGATGGAAACCATCAATGTCGGCACCGCCATCGACCTTTCCGGCCTGGGGCTGGATACCATTGAGGAGACCGAGGATAGCTTTTCCATTGGCGCTATGGTCACCCTGCGCCAGCTGGAGCAGCACCCGGGGCTTGCCGCCTACACCCACGGTGCCATGCGTGAGACTGTGCGCCATATCGTGGGCGTGCAGCTGCGCAATCTGGCTACTGTGGGTGGCAGCATTTACAGCCGGTTCGGCTTTTCGGATGTGCTGACCATGTTCCTTGCCATGGATTGTGATGTGGAACTGTACAAGGGCGGCATCCTGCCGCTGCAGGAATATGCACAGCGCCCCTACGACCGGGACATTCTGGTGCGGCTGATCGTAAAAAAGGCACCGATGCAGCTTTATTACCAGTCGGTGCGCAACAGCCAGACCGATATCCCGGTGCTGACCTGTGCTGCCGCCCGGATGGAGAACGGCGATTACAGCATCGTCATTGGTGCGCGTCCGCTGCGCGCCGTGCGGTTCGAACTCCCGGCAGAGCCTGCCCTTGCGGCAGAACAGCTTGCCGCGCAGTTTGCCGAAAGCGTAAAGGCGCAGATCGTTACCGGCTCTAATATGCGCGGCAGCGCCGAATACCGAAGGCATCTGGCAGGCGTGCTGACAAAGCGCGCAGTGCTGGAGCTGGAACAGCGTAAAATGCAGGAGGAAAAGTAAATGCAGATCACACTTACCTTGAACGGCATCCGGGTGTCCGAGGAGATCGCCCCGGATATGCTTTTGATCGATTTTGTCCGTGCACACGGCTGCAAGAGCGTCAAGCGCGGCTGCGAAACTTCCAACTGCGGTCTGTGCACCGTGTTTATGGACGATAAGCCTGTGCTGTCCTGCTCCGTGCTGGCAGCCCGCGCCGATGGGCACAAGATCACCACGCTGGAGGGTCTGCAGGAGGAGGCCGCCGAGTTTGGTGCCTTTATCGCAGATCAGGGCGCAGAGCAGTGCGGCTTCTGCAACCCGGGCTTTATTATGAACGCGCTGGCCCTGTTCCGGGAGCAGCAGTACCCCACCGAAGAGCAGGTGAAGGAATACCTTGCCGGAAACCTGTGCCGCTGCTCCGGCTACGAAGGCCAGCTGCGCGGCATTATGAGCTTTCTGGCATGGAAAAAGCAGAAGGAGGGCGTACAGTGAAAACCATCAACAAACCGTTCCGCAAAAAAGACGCGATGCAGCTGGTCACCGGCCAGCCTGTCTATATGGATGATATCATCCCGCAGGACTGCCTGATCGTCAAGCTGCTGCGCTCGCCCCATGCAAACGCCATCGTCCGCAGCATCAACACCGCCGTTGCCAAAAAAGTGCCCGGCATCGAGGCTGTCTTTACCTGGGAGGATGTGCCGCAGGATGCTCGCCGTTATACGCAGGCCGGCCAGACCTACCCGGAGGCCAGCCCCTACGACCGTCTGCTCATCGATCGCCACGTCCGCTTTGTGGGAGATGTGGTGGCCATCGTAGCCGGTAAGGATGAAAAGTGCGTGGACAAGGCACTCAAGCTCATTAAAGTGGATTATGAGGTGCTGGAAGCCGTGCTGGATTTCCACACCGCAAAGGATAATCCTATCCTTGTGCACCCGGAGGATAACTGGGAAAGCCTTGCTCCCGTGGGCGCCGACAACAAGCGCAACCTCTGCGCACATGATGAATGCGGCAACGGTGATATCGACGCTGTGCTGGCCGGGTGCGATGTGGTCATCGACCATGTGTACCACACCAAGGCCTGCCAGCAGGCTATGATGGAGACCTTCCGCACCTATTGCTCCATTGATACTTATGGGCGGCTGAATGTGCTCAGCTCTACCCAGATCGTGTTCCACGCCCGCCGCAACATTGCCAATGCACTGCACATTCCCAAGTCCATGGTGCGTGTCTCCAAGCCCCGCATCGGCGGCGGCTTTGGCGCTAAGCAGACCGCGGTCAGCGAGGTGTACCCGGCTTTTGTGACTTGGATGACCAAAAAGCCCTCCAAGCTCATCTTCAGCCGTGTGGAAAGCCAGACGGCTTCCTCGCCGCGCCACGAGATGGAGATGCACGTCCGTCTGGGCGCTACCAAGGACGGCATCGTGAAGGGCATTGACCTGTACACCCTGTCTAACACCGGCGCTTACGGCGAGCATGGCCCCACTACCGTGGGTTTGTCTGGTCATAAGTCCATTCCGCTGTACGGCAAGGCCGAGGCATTCCGTTTTGTCAGCGATGTGGTGTACACCAACCACATGTCTGCCGGTGCATACCGCGGCTATGGTGCTACACAGGGTCTGTTTGCGGTGGAATCTGCCGTGAACGAGCTGGCGCACAAGCTGAACATGGACCCCATTGCACTGCGCCTGAAGAATACCGTACAGGAGGGCGATGTGATGCCCGCCTACTACGGCGCGGTAAATACCAGCTGCGCGCTGGACCGGTGCGTGCTCAAGGTGCGCGAGATGATCGACTGGGAGCACAAGTACCCCGCCCGGGATGTGGGCAACGGCAAGATCCGTGCCGTAGGCATGGGTATGGCCATGCAGGGCTCCGGCATTTCCGGCATGGACGTGGGCAGTGCTACCCTCAAACTGAACGATGACGGCTTCTACACTCTGATGATCGGCGCTGCCGATATGGGCACCGGCTGCGATACTACGCTGGCGCAGATTGCCGCCGAGGTGCTGGACTGCCCGCTGGATAACATTACCGTCTTTGGTGCGGATACGGATTCTTCCCCTTACGATTCCGGCTCCTACGCCTCTAGCACCACCTATGTCACCGGTAAGGCTACCGAAAAGTGCGCCATGAAGCTGCGGGAACAGATCTGCAAGTTGGGCGCAGAGCTGCTGGACTGCCCGGCGGATGCCGTGGAGTTTGACGGTAAGGTCGTGTTTGAGAGCGCCGACCCCACCCGCCAAAAGACCCTGTCCGAGATCGCCTTTGCTTCTCAGTTTGGCCATAAGATCCCGCTGGAATTTACCGAGACCCATACCTCGCCTTTGTCGCCGCCGCCGTATATGGTGGGCGCTGCCGAGGTGGAAGTGGACACCGAGACCGGCGAGGTGAAGGTGCTGGAATTTGACGCCTGCGTGGACTGCGGCACCCCCATCAACCCCAACCTGACCCGTGTGCAGGCAGAGGGCGGTATTTTGCAGGGCATCGGTATGACCCTGACCGAGAACATCACCTACGACAGAAACGGATACCCGGAGGAGAACTCTCTGTTCCAGTACAAGATCCCTGCCCGCAACGATATCGGCCACATCCATGTGGAATTTGAGAACAGCTACGAGCCCAACGGCCCCTTTGGCGCAAAGTCCATCGGTGAGGTGGTCATCAATACGCCGCTGCCCGCCATCTCGGACGCCATCTACAACGCCATCGGCACCCGCTTCTACGAGCTGCCCATCACCCCGGAGCAGATCGCAATGGCAGTTGCAGCCAAGCAGTAATAGCAGATGCTGAACGAAAAAGAGCTTCCGTTTCTGGCAGAGAAAGGGCATATCGTTTCTCTGGTAGGCGGCGGGGGAAAAACGACCCTGCTGTATGCCATGGCAGACCACTGTGCCCGCAAGGGATGGCAGGTGCTTGTGACTACGACCACCCACATCCGGCAACCGGCAGCCTGCTATGCACCGGATGACGCAGCGCTTACCACCTTATGGCAAGCGGGTCACTATGCAGTAATCGGAACCCCGGCAGAAAACGGAAAGCTGACTTTGCCGTCGCCGCAGCTTTTGCGCCGGATGGCACAGGCAGATGCGGTATTCATTGAGGCAGACGGGGCAAAGCACTACCCCTGCAAGGTCCCGGCGGCGCACGAGCCGGTGCTGCTGCCCCAAAGCGATATCGTTTTGGCGGTGGCAGGGCTTTCGGCGCTGGATAGGCCCCTGCGGGAGGCCTGCTTCCGTTATGATACCATCCGTCCGCAGTTTTTAGCGGCTGCGCCGGATGCACCCCTTACGCCCCCTGTGCTGGCACAGCTGCTTGCAAGCACGCAGGGTGGCCGCAAGGCGGTGGGTGACCGGCAGTTTTATGCCGTACTCAATCAGGCGGATACGCCAAAGCTGCGGCAGCAGGGCATACAGATACAACAGCTTTTGCGTCAGCAGGGCATAAAGTGCGTGCTGACGCATTTTGAAGAGGAAGAACGTGCATGAGCAAGGAAGATAAGATCGTATTCTGTACCGGGGGCGGCTGCACCGCAAAGCTGGGTGCCGGGGTGCTGAGCCGTATTCTGGAAAAGCTGCCCCGGGGCGAAAAAGACCCGGATCTTCTGGTCGGCTACGACAGCCGGGATGATGCCGCAGTCTACCGCATTGCGGACGACATTGCACTGGTGCAGACCGTAGACTTTTTCCCGCCGATGGTGGACGACCCCTATACCTTTGGGCAGATCGCAGCCACAAACGCCCTGAGCGATGTCTACGCCATGGGCGGCGAGGTGAAGACCGCACTGAATCTGGTCTGCTTCCCGGAGGATATGGATCTGAACGTGCTGGGCGAGATCTTGCGCGGCGGTGCTGAAAAGGTGGCAGAAGCCGGCGGCAGCCTTGCAGGCGGACACTCCATTGCAGACAGCGGGGTGAAATACGGCCTTTCCGTGACCGGCCTTGTTGACCCGCACCAGATGTATACGAACGACACCGGTATGCCGGGCGACAAGCTGGTATTGACCAAGGCTTTGGGTGTGGGGCTGCTGTGCACGGCAAACCGTGTGGGCGAAGCCGCCCCGGAGGAGATGGAAGCCGCCATCCGCTCCATGACCACCCTGAACAAAACGGCGGCAGAGATCAGCCGCAAATACCGCGTCCATGCTGCTACGGATGTGACCGGCTTCAGCTTTCTCGGACATCTGCACGAGATGATGGGCGGCAAGCTTTCCTGCATCATCCATGCGGATGCAGTGCCGGTGCTTCCGGGCGCCCAAAAAGCAGCCGATGCGTTTTTGTACACCGCCGCCGGGCAGCGCAACCGCAACCACACCGGGCCGTTCGTTCGGTTTAAAAACGTAAGCTTTGCCATGGAGGAAGTCTTGTTCGACCCGCAGACTTCCGGCGGGCTACTGCTGGCGGTAGACCCGGCGGATGCCGCGGCACTGGAACAGGCGTTGCGCGCCGCAGGGCTGCCGGCAAGCATTGTTGGAGAGATCCTGCCGAAGCAGGAAATTGAGATCACCGTAACAGACAAATGAGAGGAGTAATCAACATGGCTGAATTTATCAAAGTGGATGCACTGGGCGATGCCTGCCCTCTGCCTGTCGTCAAGGCAAAAAAGGCCATTTCCGAGCTGCAGGGCGCGGGACAGGTGGAGGTACTGGTGGACAACGAGATCGCTGTGCAAAACCTGACCAAGATGGCACAGCAAAAGGGTTATCAGTACAGCGCTGAAAAGCTGGAAGAGCGCAAATACCGTGTGCTGTTCACGCTGGGCGAAGTAGTAAGCGCCCCAGCAGAAGATGCTCCTGTCTGCACCTCTGATGCCCGCACTGATACGGTGGTGGCTATTTCCGCTGCCGTTATGGGCGATGGCAGCGAGGAACTTGGCAAGACCCTGCTCAAGGCCTTTGTATTTGCGCTGACCCAGCAGGATAAGCTGCCTAAGACCATTCTGTTCTATAACGGCGGCGCAGCGCTGACCTGTGAAGGCTCTGCCATGCTGGAAGATCTCAAGGCGCTGGAAGCACAGGGCGTAGAGATCCTGACCTGCGGTACCTGTCTGAACTTTTACGGCCTTACCGAGAAGCTGGCTGTGGGCAGCGTGACCAATATGTACACCATTGCCGAAAAGCTGACGCAGGCCGGAAACGTGGTAAAACCGTGATCTATCTGGATAACGCGGCCACCACTCTGCATAAACCGCCGCAGGTGGAACAGGCTATTCTGGAGGCACTGCACACGGCAGGCAACCCCGGGCGCGGCGCACACGAGCCCACCCTTCACGCCGCACGGATCGTGCTGGACACCCGTCTGGCGCTGGCAGAACTTTTCCATGTGCCGGACCCTTCCTGCATCTTTTTTGCCGCCAATGCGACCATGGCGCTGAACACAGTACTGAACGGCGTGCTGCATCCGGGCGACCATGTCATCACAACGGTATGCGAGCATAATTCTGTTCTGCGTCCGCTGTACCGGCTGCGGGCACAGGGGGTAGGGGTCTCTTTTACCGGGGTGGATGCGGCTGCACAGCTTTGTTACGACCAGTGGGAAACGCTGTTGCGTCCCACGACTCTGGCACTGGTGGTGACAGGGGCTTCCAACGTGACCGGCAATGGCATCGACCTTGCCCGCGCAGCGGATTTTGCCCACCGGCACGGTCTGCTGCTGATCGTGGATGCAGCCCAGACTGCCGGTGCGCAGCCCATTGATGTACAGCAGCTGGGCATTGATGCTCTCTGCTTTACCGGGCACAAAGCTCTGCTGGGACCGCAGGGCACTGGCGGAGCTTATGTGCGCCCCGGGTTACAAATTGCGCCGCTCCTTGTTGGCGGCAGCGGCGTGCACAGCTTTGACGAAATGCACCCCTTGCAGATGCCCACCGCACTGGAGGCTGGCACGCTGAACGTGCACGGCCTTGCGGGGCTTTGCGCCGGGGTGCGCTGGCTGTTGGAGCAGGGCGTAGAAAACCTTGCTGCCCGGGAAAACGCCCTTGCCCGCCTGTTTTATGAGCAGGTGCGTACTGCGCCGGGCGTAACAGTGTATGGTGATATGGCTATGCAGCCTCGTGCGCCCATTGTGGCGCTGAACATCGCACAGGAGGATTCTGCCCGGGTGGCAGATATCTTGTGGGAGGACTACGGCATCTGCGTGCGTGCCGGAGCGCACTGTGCTCCGCTGATGCACAAGGCCCTTGGCACTGTGGAGCAGGGCGTGGTACGGTTCAGCTTTTCCCATTTCAATACGGAGCAGGAGGTACAGCAGGCAGCGCAGGCAGTCTGTGCACTTGCGCGGGAGATTTTATGCGAGTAAAACGAAGCTATATCGTGCTTTCCTTCCGCACCACCTTAGAGGCTATGGAGTGGGAAAAGCAATGCAATGCCCGGCAGGTGCCCGGGCGGCTGATCCCGCTGCCGCGTGAGATCTCGGCAGGGTGCGGGCTTGCATGGCGTATGCTGCCGGAGGACTGGCAAAGCTGGCAGGCAGAACTGGATCAGACACAGTTTGATAAGGTAACACCTGTGGAGCAATAATTAAGGGAGAGAAACACCAATGAACAGACAAACGCTTGCAGACGTTCTGCAAAGTACAAACCAGACCGGCAGCTATACGCTGGCTACCGTGCTGGAAGGCGCAGAGGCAGGCAGTCAGCTGCTGCTGCGGGACGGAGACGCCCTGTGGCAGACCCAGAGTGCCGAACTTTTGCAGCGTCAGCTTGCCGTCCTGCAGGCCTGTACCGCTACGGGCTTTCTTACACTGGAAGGTCAGCGGGTATTTGCTGAGCGCTTTGGTGCGGTGCCGCAGCTGGTGGTCTGCGGCGGCGGTCATGTTGCTGCTGCCCTTGTAAAGCAGGCAAAGCTTCTCGGCATACCAGTGCTTGCCATAGATGATCGGGAGGAATTTGCTCAGCAGCTGCGCGCCGTCGGAGCGGATACCGTGCTCTGCGCTCCCTTTGCGCAGGCGCTTCAGGGTGTGCCCGGCGGGGCGGAGACTTATTTTGCGGTGCTGACCCGCTCCCACGTCTTTGATCTGGACTGCCTTACCCGGATTCTGCAAAAGCCTGCGGCCTATGTGGGCATGATGGGCAGCCGAGGCCGTGCCGCATTGGTGCGCCGTCAGCTGTTGGAGAACGGTCTGGACAGCCAGCGGATCGATGCACTCTGCGCACCCATCGGCCTTGCCATTGGTGCACAGACGGCTGCGGAGATCGCGCTTTCCATTCTGGCGCAGATCGTGCAGGTCAAAAATGCCCGCCCCCAGACCGAGGGCTATCCCGTCGCATTGCTGGATGCGATGGTGCAGGCAGAAAAAGCCCATACCCCGGCGGTACTGGCTACTATTATTGCGCGGCACGGCTCCACCCCGCGGGATGTGGGCGCAAAAATGTTCGTTCTGCCCGATTGCAATACAGTGGGCAGTGTGGGCGGCGGCATTATGGAGCATTACACGGTACAGGCTGCTCAGAAGCTGTTGGCACAGGCTGTGCCCGCCCTGCAATGCCTGCAGCTTTCGGCTGACGGCAAAAACGAGGATTCGGCTGTTGCTGCCTGCGGCGGCTCCATGGAGGTGCTATTGCAGACACTTTTCTCCGGGGAGGAAATAAAATGAAAAAGGACGCCCTAATTATCGTGCGCGGCGGCGGCGACCTTGCCACCGGTACCATCCACCGGTTGTGTAGCGCCGGGCTGCGAGTGCTGGTATTGGAAACGACACAGCCCGCAGCCATCCGCCGTCAGGTAGCTCTGTGTGAAGCAGTGTATGAAGGCGAAGCCACTGTTGAGGGTCTGCGCGCCGTCCGCATTGAAGCGTTGGAGCAGGCACAGTCCGTCTGGGCGCAGGGCGCTGTTCCGGTGCTCGTTGACCCAGAGGGGGCCTGTATTGCCCGGGCAAAGCCGGAGGTCGTAGTGGATGCCATTTTGGCTAAGCGCAACCTTGGCACCTGCCGGAATATGGCACCGCTGACCATTGCCCTCGGTCCCGGCTTTGTAGCCGGGCAGGACGTGGACGCCGTGGTAGAAACCAAGCGCGGCCACCGGCTGGGCAGGATCATCCGGGAGGGGAGCGCTATCCCAAATACCGGCATCCCCGGCATTATTGGCGGGTACGGTGCAGAGCGGGTGATCCATGCACAGGCCGCCGGTTTTTTTATGAATGTGCGTAAAATCGGCGATTTAGTAGAAAAGGGTGAGACCATTGCCACCATCCGCACCCCGGAGGGGGCAGAGATTCCGGTCACAGCACAGATTCCCGGCATTCTGCGCGGATTGCTGCGCAGCGGCTATCCGGTTACGCCGGGCTTTAAGATCGCGGATATCGACCCCCGGCGGGAGGAGCTTTCCAACTGCTTCCTGATCTCGGATAAATCCCGTTGCATCGCCGGTAGTGTATTGGAACTTGTCTGTGCGCAGGTGTGGCAGTAAAGCCTATATAACAAAAATACCCCCTGCCGTTTTGCAAAAAAGGCTGCAAATACGGCAGGGGGGTTATGGTTTTATGTTAATTGCGGTAGCAGCGATCCTGCCCCACAAGCCAGTTTTCGCACAGACGCTGGGCTTCCTCTAAGCTGCGGCTCTCGCAGTCGAAGAAGGCACCGCGCATAGAGCGGTAGGAGTAGTGTACCTTAGGAACACCGTTGCCATCCTTGAAGCGCTCGTATCGTTCTTCACCGGGCATCAGAAAAAGCTGTTCCATGGTTCCTTCTCCTTTGTGTTCAAGCAGTCCAAACGGCCGCCGGGCGGCGGCACACAACGCTTGCTATTGTATCACGATGGAGAACAGTTTGCTATGGTCTTTTTATCCAAAGATACGCCGCTTTTTTCTCTGCGGTTGTGGCGAAGAAGGGATTGACAAATCATTCGTGCAAACTGCGTTCCTTTTCCAGCGCTACTTTCATGCCGTGGATACGTCCCAGTGCATAGGAGAGCATTGCTGCGCACAACAGGTTCAGCCAGCCGTAGCGAGCCTGATTCAGAGAGTTCATTATGCCAAGAATCAGGTTTGCCAGACAGATCAGGGAAAGCATCCGATTGATTCGGCTCAGATGCGTCAGACGGGAGTCGATATCTGAGAGCAGCTCAAAGCTGCCAAGCTCCGCTTTCCGACGGAAGTACACCCAGTTGACGCAGCCGCCGATATATTCTGCACCCAGTTCCTTTACAAAGGCGCGGTAATCACTGCTGGGGTTCATCTCCAAGCGGATGATATACTCGCCCGGTTCACAGCGCACAAAAGTATAAAAGGAAAACCCGGTATTGTCCAGTACCCAGCCCTCCTGTGCCATCTCGTTCAGCCAGCGCTCTTCTTTTTCAAAATCCCACACAAAGAAAAGCTTGAAAACGGTTTTCTTTTCCTTCATAAGGCTTCCTCCTTCAGGATGCTCTCACCATTTGCCACAAGCTGCTGCAAGCGGGCAAGCTCGTGCTTTAAAATCTGTACGCCCTCTGCGGTAAGCTGGTATTCCTTTTTGCGGCTGCCGCTCTCAGCGGGCAGGGGACGGATCCAGCCTTTTTCACACAGGGAGGTCAATGCGCCGTACAGCGTCCCGGCGGCAAGATGAACTCTGCCCCCGGAAAGCTGCTCCGTCTGCTGCATGATGCCATAACCGTGCTGCGGATGGTAAAGAGACAACAGGATATAATAGGTCGATTCGGTCAGCGCAAGGTTTTCCATACTGAAATACTCCATGGATTCTATCGGACGTCTTTATATCGTCAGCCGATATATTGCACTTAAAGTATATCGTCTCCCGATATACTTTGTCAAGCGTTTTCTGAAAAAAGTCATCAAAAAGCTTTAAAACACGGTTCGTATGGAAAAACCGATGGAACGCGGGAAAATATTTTGTGCACTTTTCATAGTTTTCTTCTGAAGATTTTGGTGGTACAATATAGTCATCAAATTCTGCAATTCGGGAGGAGCTCCATGGCGGAAAAGTGTATTGAATTGGATAGTGTAGAGATCGCAGCGGCTGTTTTTGGCAACTGTGACCGGAATATTCGCTTATTGGAAAAAGAGTTTTCTGTTACCGCTGTCTGCCGCGGCACACAGCTTCGCATTTCCGGCGAGCCTGCCAATGTGGCGGCAGCGAACCGCGCCGTGGAGGGAATGCTTCTTCTGATCGAGAACCGCACCCCGCTGGAAGATCAGACTGTGCACTACTGCATCAGTCTGGCGCATGATGGCGCAGAGAAGCGGGTAAAGGAGCTGACCGAGGACTTTGTTACCGTCACGGTCAAGGGACGCCCGATCCGCCCCAAAACGCTGGGACAGAAGGAATACCTGAGCGCCATCCGCTCCAATGCCATTACCTTCGGTGTCGGCCCGGCGGGTACCGGCAAGACCTATCTGGCCGTTGCCATGGCGGTGAAAGCCTTCAAGGCCAAGGAGGTATCCCGCATCATCTTGACCCGCCCGGCGGTGGAGGCAGGGGAGAAGCTGGGCTTTCTGCCCGGTGACCTGCAGCAGAAGGTAGACCCCTATCTGCGGCCGCTGTACGACGGCCTGTTTGATATGCTGGGCGCAGAGACCTACGAGCGTCTGGTGGAAAAGCAGATCATTGAGGTCGCCCCGCTGGCTTATATGCGCGGGCGCACACTGGATGATTCCTTTATCATTCTGGACGAGGCGCAGAACACTACCCCGGAGCAGATGAAAATGTTCCTTACCCGTATGGGCGTAGGCTCTAAGGTGGTCGTTACCGGCGATGTGACCCAGATCGATCTACCGGGCAGTACCCGCAGCGGTCTGGTGGACGCGCTGAAGGTGCTGAAGGATGTGAACGGCATTGCACAATGCTACTTTACCGATAAAGACGTTGTGCGTCACCGGTTGGTGCAGGAGATCGTAAAGGCTTACGAGCGTGCCGCACATCCGGCTGCCGATGCGGAAAATAAAGAAAACAATAAGAATTTTAAATAAATCCCTGAAAGGAGTGGACCGATATGTCCAATAAAGTTTTGATCACCAACTCCCAGAAAGCTGTCAAGGTGCCCTCCGGGCTCCGCATTCTGATCCGCCGTGCCTGCAATGCCGTGCTGGAATATGAGCATTTCGACCGTCCCGCCGAGATCAGCGTTACCTTTGTGGACAACGCTGCCATTGCCGAGCTGAACAACCAATACCGCAATAAGCCCATGCCCACCGATGTGCTGAGCTTTCCTCTGGGCGAGAACGGCAAGTACGATATCGACGAGAATAACGGCTGCATGATGCTGGGCGATATCGTCATCAGCATGGAGCGCGCCATGGAGCAGGCCAATCTGTATGGGCATCCGCTGCAGCGGGAGGTAGCCTTTTTGACCGTTCACTCCATGCTGCATCTGCTGGGCTACGACCACGAAAACGGCGGTCTGGAGGCCATGCGTATGCGCGAAAAAGAAGAGGCTGTGCTGCTGCAGCTGGGTCTGCCCCGCACGGTCAGCTATACGGAATGATATCCCAGAACATAAAAACAAGACAGGAGTTCGCTTTGAGTACTACAACACCCGTTCAGGAGCATTACGACACCTTCTCTGTATTCGTTGCTGTCATCGGACGGCCGAACGTGGGCAAATCCAGCCTGACGAACCTCTTGGTCGGCGAGAAAGTGGCTATCGTCACCTCTAAGCCCCAGACTACCCGCACCCGCATTACCGGCGTGATCACCCGGGGGCCGCTGCAATATGTGCTGCTGGACACCCCCGGTGTGCACAAAGCCCACAACAAGCTGGGCAAGTGCATGGATAAGACCGCCAGCGATTCCATTGCGGATGTGGATGTTTCCATGATGCTGTTCGAGCCTTACGGCGCGCTGAACGAATCTGAGATGGCACTTGTGGAGGCGCTGCACCGCAGTGGCCCGGCCATTGCAGTCATTAATAAGACTGACCTTGTTAAAGAACCTGCCGATTTGGAAACCCGCAAGGCAGAGCTGAAGGCGCTGGGCGTGTTCGATGAGATCTACACCATCAGTGTGCGCAATAAGGAAGGCAGTGAGGAACTGTTCGATGCCTTGAGCCGCTATGCCGTGGAAGGCCCCCATTACTTTGATGACGACGCTTATACCGATATGCCGGAAAAAGAGCTGGTGGCCGAGGTCATCCGCGAAAAGGCACTGCTCTTTATGCGGGACGAGATTCCGCACGGCATTGCGGTAGTGGTGGAGCGCTTCAAGGAGCGCCCGGGCACAGACCTGATCGACATTGATGTGAACATCTACTGCGAGCGGGAGAGCCACAAGGGCATGGTCATCGGTAAGGGCGGTGCCATGCTTAAAAAGATCGCCAGCGCTGCCCGTGCCGACTGCGAGGAGTTTCTGGGCTGCCGGGTCAATCTGCAGTGCTGGGTCAAGGTAAAATCCGACTGGCGGGATAACGAATTTTTGCTGAATAACTTCGGCTTTAAGCAGAATTCTTCCAACCGCTGAGTGATGCCAAAGCAGGACAGTTTTCCCTTGTATGCTGTGCTAGAATCAGGCTGACACTATAACAAAAGCAGCCTGTGCACAGAAAAGGGAAGGAGTGCTGAAGATGGATGCTGCTGCAAGCTGGCAGGCCTTTGCCTGCACGGGGAACATTCTCCGTTATCTCGATTACAAACAACTGGTGCAGCTGCCCGCCGAGCATCCGGCAGGAGAAACGGACGATGGAACCATTCGTGACCATGGGTCTGGTACTGAAGGAGACCCGTTATAGAGAAGCAGACCGCATTTTGACGATTCTTACCCCGAAACTGGGCGTGATCACAGCAATGGCTGCAAACAGCCTGCGGCTGAAAAGCAAGCTGTTCAGTGCCTGCGGGCTGTTCTGCTATTCGGAGTTTACACTGGTGCCCGGACGCAATATGTATACCGTGCGGGAAGCCGATGTGCAGAACATCTTCCATGGCATTTCCTCCTCCATTGAAGGGGTAAGCCTTGCCATGTATCTTACCGAATTGGCCGCTGCGCTTTCGCCTACCGGAGAGGAAGCAGCCCGGGAGCTGCGTCTGGTGCTGAACAGTCTGTATATGATCAACGAGCACCGCACCGACCTGCGGGTGATCAAGGCAGTATTTGAGCTGCGCACCATGAGTGAGTGCGGCTTTATGCCGCAGATTGTCTGCTGCCGGGACTGTGGCACCTACGATGAAGGAGATGCCTTTTATCTGGACGCACAGGAAGGGCACCTGCTCTGTGCGTCCTGTGCGGCAAAGGCAGGCAAGAACTGCAATCTGGACAAGGCTGCGCTGTTTGCACTGCGCCACATCTGCTTGGTGGAGGACAAAAAAATATTTGCATTCAAGATCTCTGTGGGCAGTCTGGCAAAGCTTTCCGCAGTGGCTGAAAACTATGCCCTGACGCATCTGGATAAGCCGCTGAAAAGCTATGCCTTTTTGAAAAGCGTGCTGCCCTGACCAAAAAGGAACAGTATGGAAACAAGCTACTTAAAAACATTAGAACTGGATAAGATTATTGCGCGTGCGGCGGAGGGCTGCGTATGCAAGGAAGCCCGTGCTATGCTGCTGGCCATTGAGCCGCAGTGCGACCCGGACGAGGTGCGCTACGCACTGGAGCAGACGGACGCCATCAACACCCTGCTGATTAAAAACGGCTCGCCGCGCTTTGGCGGGGTAGAGGGGGTCAGTCAGCTTGCCGCCCGTGCCGTAAAGGGCGGTGTGCTTTCTATGGGCGAGCTGCTGATGGTGGCCGGTGCGCTGCGCAATTTTCAGCACCTGACCAGCTGGTACGGCTCCTCTGAGCATGACGCGCTGCCGACCGATGATCTGTTTTACGCGCTGGCACCGGAGCCGGGCCTTGAGCAGCAGATCTCCAGCGCCATTCTGGCACCGGATGCCATGGCGGATACCGCCTCCCGCACGCTGGCAGAGCTGCGCAAAAAGATCCGAGCCACCGAAAACAGCATCCGCGACCGGCTGGAAAGCATGGTGCGCAATATGGACACCTCCAAATACCTGCAGGAGAGTGTGGTTTCCATGCGCAACGGCCGGTATGTTGTGCCGGTCAAGAGCGAGTACCGCGGCGAGGTGAGCGGTATCATCCACGATGTATCCTCTACGGGCGCTACGGTGTTCGTGGAACCGCAGGCTGTGGTGGAGGCAAACGCCCGCATTCTGCAGTACCGCGCACAGGAGGCACAGGAGATCGAGCGCATTTTGGTGGCCTTTACCGCACAGGTGGCCGCCATTGAGCCGCAGTTCCAGTACAGCTACAAGGCCATGCTGGAAATCGACATCCTGCTGGCAAAGGCGCGGCTTGCACTGGAGCTGAAGGCCTTCAAGCCCGCTGTGCGGACGGATTCTTCCTTTAATCTGATCCGTGCCCGCCACCCGCTGATCGACCCGCAAAAGTGTGTTCCTGTGGATATTGCACTGGGCGGGGAATACGATTCCCTTATCATTACCGGTCCGAACACCGGCGGTAAGACGGTCACCCTGAAAACCGCCGGTCTGCTGTGCGCTATGGCACAGTGCGGTTTTTTGATCCCTGCTGACGAGCGTAGCGAGATCTGTGTGTTTGATGAATTTCTGGTGGATATCGGCGACGAACAGAGCATTGAGCAGAGCTTGTCCACCTTCTCCGGCCACATGAAAAAGATCACCGGCATACTGGAGCTTGCCATGCCGCACACCCTTGTGCTGCTGGACGAGCTGGGTGCCGGTACCGATCCCGCCGAGGGCGCCGCGTTGGCAGTTGCCATCATTGAGGAGCTGCGCCGCCGTGGTGTGCTGCTGATGGCAACCACCCACTATGCGGAATTGAAGGTTTTTGCACTGGAGACTAAGGGTGTGGTCAACGCTAGTTGCGAGTTTGATCTGGAGACCCTGCGTCCCACCTATAAGCTGAGCGTGGGCGTACCGGGCAAATCCAACGCTTTCCTGATCAGCGAAAAGATTGGCATCCCCAGCCGCGTCATTGAAGCGGCTCAGCAGCATCTGTCTGCCGAGGATAAGCGTCTGGATGCGGTTCTGGGTCAGCTGGACGACCTGAAGTTGCAGCTGAAGGAAAGCCAGAACGAAGTGGAGCAGCTGCGCAACGAAGCTTCCCATCAGCTGGAAGCCGCCCGCAAAAAACGGGATGAGTTGATCCAGCAGGGCGAGAATGAATTGGAAGCCGCCCGTGCCAAGGCGCGCACGCTGGCACAGCAGGTGGAAACACAGGCCTACGCACTGACCGACGAGCTGCGCCAGCTGCAAAAGGACGAGCGCATGAGTGCCCAGCAGAAGGCGCAGCGTGCCCGCGAAATTGCCAAAAAGGAGACCGAAAAGCTGTTTGCCGGTACGGAGGTGGTGCATAACCCCGTCAAGGAGTTTGTGCCGCTGAAGGAGGTAAAAGTGGGACAGGAGGTCTGCATTGCAGAACTGAACCAGCTGGCCACCGTTCTGGCGCTGCCTGATAAAAACGGCGATGTGCTGGTGCGTGCCGGTATCATCAAGACTAAGGTGCCCCTCAAGGGCTTGAAGCAGCCGGAAAAGCTGGTAAAAGAACCCACTGCACCTAAGACTAAGACAAAGGCGCAACAGCGTTATTCTCGCCTGACCGGCGATACCAACCGTCCCAACGGCAGGGTAGAGCGCGTACAGCGCACCGCCAAAATGGAGTGCAACCTGCTGGGACTTACAGTGGACGAGGCGCTGTCGGAGGTGGACTCCTTTATTGACCGCGCCATCCTGAACGGACAGACAGTAGTCTATCTGATCCACGGCAACGGCACCGGCGCACTGCGCACTGCCATCCATAAGCATCTGCGCGGCAACCGCATGGTAAAAAGCTTCCGTCTTGGCCGTTACGGCGAAGGCGAAAGCGGCGTGACGGTTGTAGAACTGAAATAACCCCAAAGGACTGCCTTTTGAAAAATTGGCAGTCTTTTTTTGTTGCAGTGCAGGGAAAAGGCGAGTATACTCGTATTATAAATGTAAAACGAACAGGAAGTAAAACTTTATGCCAACCAGTCAGCGCAGACCAGTAAATAAACATAGCAAACGTAAAACGCACCGCTGCAAAATGAGGAACCGGTTTTTACACGGTTTGCTGTTTGTTTTTGCGGCACTGATGCTCTGTTTCGGCCTGTTTTTATGGAAGGCGGCGCTGGAACTGAACGCACCCGCAGAATCCGCAGTCTCAGTCTCAGCGGAGGACTTTCGTCCTGTGGTGGGCGACCCGCCGTACCGTGTGGCAGTGGACGCCGGACATGGCGGCAACGACCCAGGCGCAAGGGGAGTAGTCGAGGAAAAACAGGTCACAGCAGCAACGGCTGCTGCGCTGCTTCAGTGGTTAGAGCAGGACCCGAATTACATTCCGCTGCAGACCCGGGAAAGCTTTGATGCAACCGCCACGCCTGCCCAGCGTGCAGCCGTAGCCAGCGCTCAAAGCCCGCAGCTGCTGCTGTCCATCCACGGCAACTCCGCAGCCAATGGCTCTACGGCAGCCGGGTTTGAATGCTATCCGGCAGTGCCCGGGCGTACATGGCATCAGGAAAGTTTTTATTTTGCAAAACTGCTGGCCGGTGGAATGCAGAGCATCGGCGCAAGGCTGCGCGGGCGAGGGGGAGTGCGTTACATTTATTATCTGGAAAACGACCAGAAGCAGCTGGTGGAGAATACCTACACGCAGGTGCGGCCTGAGCGCAGCTTTACGCTGCTGGAGGATGTGGATTGTCCGGCGGTGTTGGCAGAGCAGTGTTTTGTGACGAACGATGAGGATGTGGAGCATTTTGGCAGTGAACAGGGCTGCAAGGCAGTGGCACGCATTTATTACGAAGCCATCTGTACATACTTCGGCACAGAACCGCTGCCGGTGAAATGAACATCGCTTCACCAAAGCAGAAGAAACGATACCGCTTTTATAACATGACCTGTAACGCACTAGAACAGCTACCGCAGGCATAAGTTGTACGCTTGAACATACTGGTAATATGTCCAGCGGCGTAGAAGCGCGCGTGTGCAAACTGAAAAGCATCCACAGAAGCTGCTGGAAATCTGACAGAAAGAGAGAAGGGCAGCTTCTGTTTTTTGATTATTATTATTTCGTATAATGCACGTTATGCGAAACTTAGGGAAGTGAAAAATGCCCATTTCCCGGATTTTTGGCGTTCCAGCCTCAGCTGGCTCATTTTCGGGCTTAGTTCAGCCGTTTTGCACATTCTGCAAATTTTATCATATTTTATGGTTTTATTTGTCTCATGCTTACAGATGCTTCCTGTGTTATGTGCTGCTGCATCGGTTCATTTGTAATTCATTTTATTCCAGTAAGCATCTAGGTGCTTGCTTTATAACATTTGTTTTTGTGTAGACATTACGTTGCGCGTTTCTATGGATGCTCCTGTATGTATTGCTGCTGACTGCTTATAATGTAAATTATAAAGACCCATGACGTTATCCGGTCAAGCCGGATCGCGCCATAGGTCTTTGAATCGTCTCAGACGTTTTGTGCAGGTTTAAGTATCGCGCGATGAATCGTCTATTTCATCGTTGGACATTGCCGAGATATCTGCCCGGAAGCCATCCTGTGCAGCGCCCTCAAAGGCCGCCATAGGGCCGGACGGCTCAGAAACGGCCTCTCCCGCCGGGTCATTTTCAACAGATGTCTCCCCTGCTGCATCTGTTGTATCCAAACTTGCTTTTGCAGCATTGATGGGTAGTACCTTGCCCAGCGGGTTTTCCTCAATGGCAGAGCGCACCTGAAATTCTTGCAGGTGCGTATAAATTTGTGTTGTTCCTACACTGCTGTGCCCCAGAAGCTGCTTGAGGGTAAGGATATCCACATTGCCGGTCTGATACATCAGCGTTGCGGCGGTGTGCCGCAGCTTATGGGTGGAAAAGCCCTTCAGCCCCGCAGCCTTCATTGCACCGGAGATCAGCTGTTCTACTCTGCGGTTCGAAATACGTTCCTTGCGCATACGGGTAATAAACACCGCTTTTTCCTTGGGTGAAAGCCCCTCCATGGTGTTGCGCTTGCGCAGATATAGTTGCAGTGCCTCCACGCAGGCATCATTCAGATAGACCATACGCTCTTTATGGCCTTTGCCGAACAGGCGGATCTGACGCTGCTCTAAATCGATGTCTCCAAGGTCCATGCCTACCAGCTCTGCAAGACGCATACCGCAGTTGAGAAACAGCACCACCATGCAATAATCCCGCTCCGGGAAATCGCTCTGGGTCTGGGTACTCTCCAAAAGCGAAATGGATTGCTCTGCCGTCAGGTACTTGGGCAAGACCTTATCCTGTTTGGGCGGGCGGATGGCCGCCGTAGGGTCCTCGGATAAGCGGTTGACCTGATTGACCAGATAATCATAAAAACCGTGCAGACTGGCCAGCCGCCGGGCGGTAGAGGATTTTTTGTTGCCGCACTCCCGGTTCAGAAAATACAGATATTCGTAGATATCCTCTTTTGTTATGCTGCCCCAGAAGGCCGTATCCAGCCCCTTGGGATCGATCTCTTTGAATTCTGCATCCGTGGCCACAAGCCCGCGGCGGCGCTTCATAAAGCGGCTGAAGGAGCGCAGGTCACAGTAATAACTGAACGCCGTATTGGCACTTTTGCCGGCGATCACCTCAAGGTACCGCACATATTCTACAATATCCGGCGCAGCATCCTCAAAGGGTGCGTGTTTGCCGGGGTTTCTTTCGTCCAGATAAATCGACATAGGTTCCTCGTTTCATCACAGGCGGTCATTTTTTAGCGCATTGATGGCATCTGCGATATACGCTGCACCGACCAGCTTCATGCCGGGATAATCTGCGGCATTCAGGTGTGCAAGGCTGTGCTTGGGGATAACAGCCCGCTCAAAGCCGATACGCTCGGCCTCGTGCAGGCGCTGTTCCAGATTGGGCACACTGCGCACTTCCCCGCCCAGACCTACCTCTCCGATAGCAATAAGCTTATCACTGACCGGGCGGTCCAGCAGCGAGGAGACCATACTCAGGCAGACTGCAAGGTCGCAGGCGGTATCCCGCAGTGCAATGCCGCCCACAATGTTGACGTAAACATCCAGATTTCCAAAGAAGTACCCTGCCCGCTTTTCCAGCACGGCGATCAAAAGGTTCATGCGGTTATAGTCGTATCCGCTGCAGGCGCGACGGGGTGCCGGAAAATTCGTCTTGGTGGCAAGTGCCTGTATCTCGCTTAGGATAGGACGGCTACCCTCCATGGTGCAGGCCACGCAGTTGCCGGAAACGCCCAGCGGACGTCCTTCCAGCAGCATCTGGGAGGGATTTTCGATCTCGGCAAGCCCTGTGCCGGTCATATCGAACATTCCCAGCTCATTGGTGGAGCCATAGCGGTTTTTGGCTGCCCGCAGAATGCGGTACGGCAGCATCTTGTCGCCCTCAAAGTAGAGCACCGTATCCACGATATGTTCCATGACCTTGGGGCCTGCAATTGCGCCGTCCTTGTTCACATGACCCACGATAAACATGGGAATCTCCTGCTTTTTGGCTACCGCCAGCAGCCGGGCGGCACTCTCCTTCACCTGACTGACCGTGCCGGACGAGGACGAGATATCCATGCAGCGCATGGTCTGGATGGAGTCAATGACCACAAGGTCCGGCTTTTCTTTTTCGATCAGACCGCAGATCTCATCCACGTCATTTTCCGCCGCCAGAAAGATGTTATCCTGCGGTACCTTCAGCCGCGCTGCCCGCAGCTTGACCTGCCGGACAGACTCCTCGCCAGTGATATACAGCACGCTGTGCTGATTGGAGATGGCACCGCACAGCTGTAACAGCATAGTGGATTTACCCACGCCAGGCTCACCGCTCAAAAGAACTACACCGCCCAGCACGATACCGCCGCCCAATACGCGGTCCAGTTCCGAGATGCCGGTCAGGATGCGGCTCTTTTCCTCAGTCGTGCTGATCTCTGACAGCCGCCGGGCGGTCAGGGTGGTCACGCCCTCCTGACGAGCCGCAGCAGCCTGCCGGGCAGCAGGAGTCCCCGCCTTGGGCGCCTCGGCTACAACGTCCTCGTTCATGGTATTCCAGCTGCCGCAGCTGGGGCAGCGCCCCATCCAGCGGGGGCTTGTCTCTCCGCAATTGGAGCATACATAGACGGATTTTAGTTTCATGTCTGTCCCTCATTTATTATGGTCTTTTGTTATTGTAACACACTGCGCCAAAACCCGCAAGAAAAGGATACCATTTACAGGCGGCTGCCCAAATACGAAAGCCCTGCCGCCGCGCCGCACAGCGGCAGCAGCATAACCATGGTCAGCAGATACTGCCCCAGCAGTGCCTGCACCCCGGGGCGGGCTTGTCCGCCGGGATGCTTGCGGAAAGAATATGCGTGGATCCGGCTGCTGACCTGCAAAGCGCAGGCCCCGAAAAAGCACAGACAACCGCTTGCTGCTGCCGCCGGTAAGCCTGTCCATAGCAGCGCCGGAAGTATTGCTTTCCACCCGCCTGCGGCGCAAAGCTGTACCATAAGCAGCCCGCTGCCCAAGCCGTACAACATCATATTGCCAAAGATCATTACTGGGCCAAGGGCAGAAAGTCCCAGTAACAGAAACAGGCTGACCACAAGGCCGAGTGTCAGGTATTCCATGCCGAAAAGCTGTACAGCCCCCTGCATACCGCTCGGTGTAAACAGCCCTTGCCACGCTTCCAGATAATACCGCAACAGCTCTGCCTGCCGGGCATCGCATACGGCCTGTAACACACCGGCTGCCGTACACCCCAGCAGAAACGCCGCAGCCAGCAGCCAGCAATCCCGGGTGGCGTGTCGCTTTGCCGGAATGCAGGGTTCTTTTGTCGGCAATTGCTCCGCCGGTTCAGCTGCCTGTGCCGGTACAGGCGGAAGGGCAGGCTCTGCTGTTTGCACCGGTAGGCCGACCGTCTGCGGCAGCAAAGAAAGGCTTTCTTCTGATTTTGTCTGTTCATAGATCCACATACGCTGTTTTCTCCCTCTGATGGATTCGATTTGCCGGATCGATCAACGAAGCGTGTGCCTGTGGCTGCGCAGGGTGACCCCAAGAAGCCCGCCAATGCAACCGCAGAGTAGCACCGCCAGAAGGCGGCATACCACAGCAGGCTCGGCGGCTGTGCCGTTCCATACAGCAGAAAGCGCCAGCGGCACTGCCAGAAATGTACTTTGGAGCAGTCCGGTCAGCAGACCGCGCGCTTTTTTACGAAACGCTGCCGCCAGTGCACACAGCAAGCTGCCCATGCACACGGCTGTTGTGGCAAGTATCGGCACTACACTGCCGGAGCAGCCCTGTCCGGCCATCAGCTGCGCAAAACCGGCCAAAGCTGCCGCTGTTACGGCTACCCCCAGCACCCCGAAAGCCAGAAACGAAAGAAGCTCCGCCGGGAAACCTCGAGACTCAGACATAACAAAACCGCCTCCCTGCACATAGTCTATGCAGGGAGGCGGTTCATGTATGCACGGTGTAAACGCTTACTTCTTGTCGGCAGGAGCCTTGTCCATGTTCAGCTTTTCGACCGAAGAAATCGCAGACTTGGTGAAGCGAATCTTCACGCGGTCGGCGCCGGTCTCCAGAACAAAGGTGTCGTCCTTGATGGCGACAACGCGGCCAATGACACCACCGATGGTGGTGACCTGATCGCCGATCTCCAGACTGCTGCGCATAGCGGCATCCTTCTTTTCCTGCTTCTTCTGGGGACGGTAGATCATAAAGTACAGCAGGACCAGCATCAGTGCCAGCGTGAAGAACAGGCTGATATAGCCTTCGGACGTGGTAGTCAGAAATTGCATGGGGCAAAATCTCCTCTCAAAAATTCAGATAATGCTATTATACCCTCTTATCAGTCTTGTTGCAAGGCTAAAGTTTAAATTCGGGTATCCAGAAGTTTAACGTATCTGTCATGGAAGGCGGTAAAGGTGCCGGCATCCAGTTCGTCCCGGATACGTTCCATCAGGTGATTGTAGAACCACAGATTGTGCATCACGGTCAGGCGCATACCCAACATCTCATCTGCCTTGAGCAGGTGCCGGATGTAGGCGCGGGAATAGTTGCGGCACACCGGGCAGCCGCAGGCGGAGTCAATGGGACGCTCGTCCCGCTCGTACTTGGCATTTTTGATGTTGATGATGCCGCTCCATGTATTCAGGTGGCCGTGGCGGGCATTGCGGCTGGGCATGACGCAGTCAAACAAATCCACACCACGGGCTACGGCCTCGATGATGTTGCCGGGTGTGCCGACGCCCATCAGATAGCGGATCTTGTCCTTGGGCATGTGCGGTTCCACCTGACTGATCATCTCATACATCACTTCGGTGGGCTCGCCCACAGCCAGACCGCCGATGGCGTAGCCGTCCAATTCCAACTCGGCGATCTGCTTCATGTGCTCCACACGCAGGTCTGCATAGGTGCAGCCCTGATTGATGCCGAATAGAAGCTGATCCGGGTTGACCGAGATACCCTCGTGCTTCAGCCTTGCCATCTCAGCCTTGCAGCGCTTCAGCCAGCGGGTAGTGCGCTCGCAGCTGTCCTTGGAGTAATCGTGCTGGGCTGGGTTCTCTACGCACTCATCAAAGGCCATGGCGATGGTAGAGCCCAGATTTGCCTGAATCTGCATGCTCTCCTCGGGCCCCATAAAGATGCGGTGCCCGTCCAGATGGGAGGCGAAGGTCACGCCCTCCTCGGTGATCTTGCGCAGCTTTGCCAGACTGAATACCTGAAATCCGCCGCTGTCGGTCAGGATAGGCCCGTTCCAGCGGGTAAACTTGTGCAGGCCGCCCATATCCGCTACCAGCTTGTCGCCGGGACGCAGATGCAGATGGTAGGTATTGCACAGCATGACCTGCGCGCCGATATCCTTCAGATCCTGCGCCGACAGGCCGCCCTTGATGGCACCGGCGGTAGCAACGTTCTGGAAGGCAGGGGTCTGCACCGTGCCGTGCACGGTTTTGAACTCGCCCCGCCGGGCGTTGTGCTCCTGCTTGAGCAGGGTGTAGGTCGTCAAAGAAGGCATGATTATTCGTTCCTTTCTGCGCACGGAAAACAGCCGTGCAGCCTCGATGCAGGCCACGAGCCTGCAAGTTATCAGAATGATCACAGCAGCGGTCTGCCGTAATTGTAAGGGGAGCGGCGGATGCATATCGCATCCTTACCTTTCACATACAAATATCGCAAAAAGCGCGAATTTTGTATCAGACTATCAGCATAGCATCGCCAAAGGAGAAGAAACGGTACTTCTCTGCCACAGCTACCTCATAGGCGTGCATAGTCTTTTCGTAGCCGTACAGGGCGGACACCAACATGATCAGGGTGCTCTCCGGCAGATGGAAGTTGGTGATCAGACCGTCGATGCAGTTGAACTTCACCCCCGGGTACAGGAAGATGGAGGTGTTGCCGCTGCAAGCCTTGATCTCGCCGTACTTGGCAGCGGCAGCCTCCAGTGTGCGGCAGCTGGTGGTGCCCACAGCGATGACCCGGTGGCCTGCGGCCTTGGTCTCGCGGATGCGCCGGGCGGTCTCCTCGCTGATGGAGTACCACTCGCTGTGCATCTTATGATCGGCGATCTCGTCCTCCTGCACAGGGCGGAAGGTGCCCAGACCAACGTGCAGGGTGACCTCGGCAATGCCGACCCCCATGGCGCGGATGGTGTCCATCAGCTCCGGGGTAAAGTGCAGCCCGGCGGTGGGAGCAGCTGCGCTGCCCAGCTCCTTGGCATAGACGGTCTGGTACTGGCTCTGATCCTCCAGCTGCTTTGTGATGTAGGGCGGCAGCGGCATCTTGCCAAATTCATCCAGCTTTTCATAAAGCGTTTCGGTATCATAATAGAATGTAACGTACTTGTTGCCGTCCTCCATGGTCTCGTCCACCACAGCGGTCAGGCTGCCGTCGCCAAAGCTTACCTTCGTGCCGGGCTGCATCCGCTTGCCGGGCTTTGCCAAGCACTCCCACTGGTCTCCCTTCACCTGCCGCAGCAGCAGCAGCTCGCACACGGCACCGGTAGGCTGCTTGACGCCTACGATGCGGGCGGGCAGCACCTTGGAATTATTCACTACCAAAAGATCTCCCGGCTCCAAAAATTCCGGCAGGTCGCGGAATACCTTGTGCTGGATGCTGTCGTCTTTTTGGCTCAGAACCATCAGCCGTGCCGCATCCCGCGGGGACGCAGGTTCCTGTGCAATGAGCTCTTTGGGTAAATCATACCAAAAATCTTTTTTTAACATACTGTGCATTTGCCTTTCCGATGATTGACACGGACAACGTATCAATGATATTATAGAATCTGTATAAACAGTATCTATTATATTGCATTGCTGTCCGGTTTGCAAGCCGTGTTGTGCACAATGATAAGATTTGCTGTTTGTTTTTTTGAAAGGAAAGGTGCTGGAAATGGATAGACAGTATAAAGTGGGTATCGTAGGCGCAACTGGTATGGTGGGTCAGCGTTTTGTGACTCTGCTGGAGAATCATCCCTGGTTCAAGCTGACCGTGCTGGCTGCATCCGGCCGCAGTGCGGGCAAAAGCTATGAGGATGCAGTAGGCTCCCGCTGGGCCATGACTACTCCCATGCCGGAGAGCGTGAAGAAGATGACCGTTCTGGACGCTTCCAAGGTAGAGGAAGTTGCTTCGCAGGTGGATTTTGTTTTCTGCGCTGTCAATATGCCCAAGGACGAGATCAAAGCACTGGAGGAAGCATACGCCAAGGCTGAGTGCCCGGTGGTCTCCAACAACAGTGCCCATCGTTTCACCCCGGACGTTCCCATGGTGGTTCCCGAGATCAACGCCGACCATATCGAGATCATTCCTGCCCAGCGCAAGCGTCTGGGCACCAAGCGCGGCTTCATCGCGGTCAAGTCCAATTGCAGCCTGCAGAGCTATGTGCCCGCCCTTCATCCCCTGATGAAGGACTTTGGCGTGAGTAAGGCACTGGTGTGCACCTATCAGGCCATTTCCGGTGCAGGCAAGACCTTTGACCGGATGCCTGAGATCGTGGACAACGTGATCCCCTACATCGGTGGCGAGGAGGAAAAGAGCGAGCGCGAGCCGCTGAAGCTGTGGGGCCACATTGAGGGTGACCAGATCGTCAATGCCGAGAAGCCGGTCATCACTGCACAGTGCTTCCGTGTGCCTGTTTCGGACGGCCACACCGCAGCCGTGTTCGTAAGCTTTGACAAAAAGCCCACCAAGGAGCAGATGTTGGAAGCTTGGGCGAACTTCCGCGGCCCTGCACAGGAACTGAACCTGCCCAGCGCTCCCAAGCAGTTCCTGCACTACTTTACCGAGCCGGATCGTCCGCAGCCCAAGCTGGATCGCAACACCGAAAACGGTATGGCAGTGTGCATCGGCCGTCTGCGGGAGGACACCCTGTTTGATTACAAGTTTGCCTGCATGAGCCACAACACCCTGCGCGGTGCTGCCGGCGGTGCTGTGCTGCTGGCCGAGCTGCTGGCAGCAAAGGGCTATATGGACTAATGCCTGAATTTTTGCGCGATACACGCAGCAAAGGAGTTTTTTACTATGAAGAAGCCTGTCTTTACCGGTGCGGGTGTTGCCATCATCACCCCGATGTACGAGGACGGAAGCATCAACTTTGACGAGTTGGGCCGCATTATCGAGGATCAGATCGCCCGCCACACCGATGCCATCATCATCTGCGGCACCACCGGCGAGTGTTCTACCATGACCGATGAGGAGCAGCTGGCCGCCATCAAGTTCACCGTGGATACGGCCAATCACCGCGTACCGGTCATTGCCGGTGCCGGTTCGAACGATACCGACCACGGCTGCGCACTGGCAGCAAAGTCTGCCGCCTGCGGTGCCGATGCCCTGCTGATGGTCACCCCCTACTACAACAAGACCTCGCAGGCCGGTCTGGTGGCGCACTTTACCGCCATGGCTGAGGCCGGCGGCATCCCGGTCATCCTGTACAATGTACCCTCCCGCACGGGTCTGAACATTGCACCCGAGACTGCTCTGGAGCTGAGCAAGCACCCGCTCATCAACGGCATCAAGGAGGCCTCCGGCAACATCTCTCAGGTGGCCAGAGTTGCTGCACTGTGCGGTGATGCGCTGAACATCTACTCCGGTAACGACGATCAGGTGGTTCCCCTGCTGGCACTGGGCGGCAAGGGTGTCATCAGCGTGGTGTCCAATGTTGCGCCGGAACTGGTGCATAACTGCTGTCAGGCTTTCTTTGACAGAGACACCGCCAAGGCCTGCGCTTTGCAGCTGGAAATGCTGCCACTGGAGGAGGCTCTGTTCTGCGAGGTGAACCCCATTCCGGTCAAGTATGCCATGAACGTGCTGGGCTGGAACGCAGGCGAATGCCGTCTGCCGCTGGTAGAGCCCAGCGATGCCCACAAGGCAAAGATCGAGCAGGCTCTGCAGGCTGCAGGTCTGATCAAGGAATAACAACAGCGTACAGAATGCCCGGGATCTTCAGCTTCCGGGCATTCTGCCATATTATAGAAATGAGGAAACAGCAATGACAGAGATCGTGATTCAGGGTATTGGCGGCCGCATGGGCCATGTGCTGTGCGATATGATTGCACAGCGGGAGGACTGCTGTGTGGTGGCCGGTATTGATATGAAGGACGGCGAGCAAAACGGCATTCCGGTCTACGACAGTCTGGAAAAGCTGAACGGCAAGGGCGATGTGATCATCGACTTCAGTTCCCCTGCCGCAGTGGAAAAGGCATTGCCCTACTGCCAGACCCACAAGCTACCCATCGTGGTGTGCACCACCGGCCTTTCGGAGGAGCTGCAGCTGAAAGTAGTGCAGCTGTCCCGCAGCGTTCCGGTGTTCAAGAGCGCCAATATGTCCATGGGCATCAATGTACTGGCAGAGCTGTGCAAGCGCGCCTCTGCTGTGCTGGGTATCAACTATGATATCGAGATCGTGGAGCAGCATCACCACAACAAGCTGGATGCCCCCAGCGGAACGGCACTGATGCTGGCCGACGCCATCAACGAGGAAAATAACGGCGCGTACCATTATGTGTACGACCGCTCCTCCGTGCGCCAGAAGCGTGACCCGAAGGAAATCGGCATCAGCTCTGTGCGCGGCGGCAGCATCGTGGGCGACCACGAGGTGCTGTTCTGCGGCCCGGACGAGGTGATCACCCTGCGGCATACCGCCTATTCCCGCAGCATCTTTGCCAACGGTGCAGTGAATGCTGCGGTCTATCTGGCAAAAAAAGAGCCGGGTCTGTACGATATGGGCGACCTGATCGCCGCCCTCTGAAAAACAAGCTGCCCCGGCATACGCTGGGAGAAGAGGTGAACGATGAAGCAGGAGCCTTTAAAGCGGCGGCGTCCGGCTGCCCGTAAGCGCGGCCAAAAACAAACGCTCCGAGCGGTGGTGCTGTCGGTTCTGGCTGTGAGCGTGATAGCATTGTGTCTGGGGATCTGGACAAGGCTGCCGGGAGAAGATGTACCGGTGGGCGGTGTCGAGCCGCCGGAGAAGGTGTTATCCCCTGTTTCATCCGTTGCGACCCCGGAGCCGGAGCCCGAACCGCAGCCTGTGGTGGAAACCATCCGTTTTTTCGCAACAGGAGATAACCTGATCCATTCTCCCATTTATAATCAGGCCGCCCGCCGGGCAGGCGAAGACGGAAAGTACAGCTTTGATTACTGCTATGAGCACATTGCTCCTTTCTATGCGGAACAGGATGTGAACTGGATCAATCAGGAGACCCTTTGCAGCGACACCCTTGCACCCTCCACCTACCCATGCTTTTCCACCCCCGGCGACTGTGCGCGGGCGCTGTACCGTGCCGGGGTGCGGGTGTTCAGCCTGTCCAATAACCACACCTATGATAAGGGCGCGTCCGGCATTGCGGCTACTCTGCAATTCTGGGAGTCCATGCCGGAGGATGTAGTCACCACCGGTCTGTGGTGCGGCGAAGAGGACTACGACCGCATCCCACTGCAAACCGTCAACGGTGTGACCATCGCCTATCTCTCCTATACTGAACACACCAACGGTATCCGCCAGAATAAGAATATGACAGCCAATGTCATCTACACCAGCCAGACCAATGTGATCGAGCATCAGGTGCGCTTGGCGCGTCAGCAGGCAGATTTTGTGGTGGTGGGAGTGCACTGGGGCGTAGAGAACAGCCACGCCGTCGTGGACAGTCAGCGCACACTGGCGCAGAATCTGGCAGACTGGGGCGCAGATGTCATCGTGGGCACCCATCCGCATGTGCTGCAGGATGCCCAGTGGCTGACCGCGGCAGACGGACGGCGGAGTTTTGTCGCCTTCTCGCTGGGCAATTTCCTCAGCACCCAGAGCCACCCGGATCAGTTGGTGGGTGCGATCCTGACCTTGCAGCTGCAAAAGACCACCCAGCCGAACGGCTCGGTGCAGTGTGAAGTGCTTGCGCCGCAGCTGCACCCCACCGTGACCCATTATGATACCGGAAAAACCAATGTGCGCACCTACCTTTTGCGCGATTACACGCAGGAATTGGCGGCAGCGCATGGTGTGCGGGCAAATTATTCTGATTTCAGCCTTGACAGGATACAAAAAATCGCGCAAAATAATATCAGTGCATCCTTTTTAGCACTTACATAAAAATGTGAAATGATTGAGCGTTGTCCGGCAGCCCGGGCAGAACGGAGGACTTTTTATGTACGGAGTATCGAAGATCAATATCGAGACCGACCTGATGATGATCAGCGTGCAGGACGTAGCGTTCCGGGGCAACAGTCTGTCCCGGTATCTGGATATCTTTGCAGAGACCGGCGTAGTGGTGGATATGATCAGCCAGAGCGCTCCCCACGGCACTACCATTGATTTCAGCTTTACCGCATCCAGCAGCGATTTGCCGCTGGTGATGAAAGCAATCTCGGCAGCAAATCTGGATAAGGACGCCAAGGCTTCTCCCCTGATCAGCGTAGGCTATTCCAAGCTGAATCTGTTCGGTGAGGATATGGTCACCAGCTGTGGTGTGGCTGCGCGGGCGCTGAATGCACTGGCTATGGCCGGTATTGAGGTGCTGCTGATCACCACCAGCGATCTGGACATCTCTCTGCTCGTCCACGCGGAAAACGAGGACGCCGCCTATGAGGCACTGAAAAAGGCATACGAGCTGTAAAAGCATAAGTCGGGGCCGAGGGGACAGCTTTCCTTTCGGCCCTGTTTTTGCGGAATGCGCAGAAACAGGCAAAATTTCCTGCTGAAAGAAGGAAACCGGAATGAAAGAACCCGTAACGCTCGTGCGCAGCATCCGGCAGCGGCTGCTGGCACATTTTGAGAAAAGCACACCGTTTGCCCCGGAAGACCCTGCAGCGGAAGCTGCGCCTGCGGACAGCGGGCAGTTGCTCTATACACCGGTCTCAGGACGCATCCGCGCACTGACCCGGATCAAGGACCCTGTGTTCTCCAGCGAGGTGCTGGGCAAAGGGTGCGCCATCGAGCCCAGCTGCGGCGAGGTGGTAGCGCCCGCAGACGGCATTGTGGAAAAGATCGCCAAGACCCATCATGCCATCAGTTTGCAGTGCGATAACGGGCTGAAGGTACTCATTCATGTTGGCATGGACACCGTGGAGCTGAAGGGCAAGGGCTATGAGCTATTTGTACAGACTGGAGACCATGTGCAGAAGGGGCAGCTGCTCTTCCGGTTCGATCTGCAAGCCATCGCAGCGGCAGGCTACACGCTGACCACCCCGGTAATCGTGACCAATAGCAGCCGGTTTGCACGGATAGAGCCTTTGCTCTCCGGCCGGGTGACTGCCGGACAGCAGCTGTTGCGCGCTAAAATGTAAAAAATGGGCCAGAAACGCCTACGGACGTTTCTGGCCCATAAATTTTATAATGCTTTTTTACAGCGTTACCTTGTGGTAGATCTTTTTGCCCTTCTTAATGACGATGCCCTTGGCCAACTGTTCTGCGGTAAAGCTGACAGTGGGAGCAGCGACCTTTTCACCGTCTGCCAACACACCGCCCTGTACTACCAGGCGACGAGCCTCGCCGTTGGAAGTAGCCAGACCGGCCTTGACCATCAGGGTCAGAATGCCGATGGCACCATCCGTCAGATCAGCCTCGGTCAGCTGGGTGCTGGGCATGTGCTCGGTATCCATTGCGTTGCCACTGAACAGTGCGCGGGCAGCATTCTGAGCCTTTTCGGCCTCTTCCTTGCCATGCACCATGCTGGTCATCTCGTAGGCAAGAATCTCCTTGGCCTCGTTCAAGCGCTGATCCTGCCAGGTGCTCATCTCATCGATCTGCTCCAGCGGCAGGAAGGTGAGCATACGGATGCACTTCATCACATCGGCATCGCCCACGTTGCGCCAGTACTGGTAGAACTCGAAGGGACTGGTCTTGTTGGGGTCCAGCCAGACAGCGTTGCCGGCGGTTTTGCCCATCTTCTTGCCCTGAGAGTCAGTCAGCAGGGTCACGGTCATAGCGTAGGCATCCTTGCCCAGCTTGCGGCGGATCAGCTCGGTACCGCCCAGCATATTGCTCCACTGGTCGTCGCCGCCGAACTGCATATTGCAGCCGTAGTGCTGGAACATGTAGTAGAAGTCGTAGCTCTGCATGATCATGTAGTTGAACTCCAGGAAGGACAGGCCCTTCTCCATGCGCTGCTTGTAGCACTCGGCGCGCAGCATGTTGTTCACGGAGAAGCAGGCACCTACCTCGCGCAGCAGCTCAACGTAGTTCAGATCCAGCAGCCAGTCGGCGTTGTTCAGCATCAGAGCCTTGCCCTCGGAGAAATCGATAAACTTCTCCATCTGCTTCTTAAAGCAGGCGGCATTGTGAGCGATATCGTCCTTGGTCAGCATCTTGCGCATATCGGTGCGGCCGGAGGGGTCACCGATCATAGTAGTGCCGCCGCCGATCAGGGCGATGGGCTTGTTGCCTGCCAGCTGCAGGCGCTTCATCAGGGTCAGCGCCAGAAAATGGCCGGCAGTCAGGCTGTCAGCGGTGCAGTCAAAGCCGATATAAAAAGTAGCCTTGCCGTTGTTGATCAGGTCAATGATCTCCTCATCGGTGATCTGGGCTACCAGACCACGGGCTTTCAGTTCTTCGTACAGCGTCATGGAAAAAACCTCCTGTTTTTGGGGCAGAGGAAACAAAAACGCCCTCTGCCAAAAATGAATTTGGCAGAGGGCGAGATAATTTCGCGGTACCACCTCTGTTTGCCGTTTCCTCACGGAAACGGCCTTACGAGTGCGCACCCCAGAGTAGAGCGACACTCCTGCGTCTTTAACGCTCGCACGCGGCACAGCCTACTAGCCTTACGCATTCAGCCTGCAGCTCCGGGAAGTATTTCCCCTGCTGTTCTGTGATCCCTTGCACCAACCGGGACTTCTCTGGACAGAACACTTCAGGGTACTTGTTCCCTTCATCGCCATTAACATTGTCTACTCTATCACAAGACCGCCGTCTTGTCAAGAGCTGTCCTTTCTGCAAAAATGCATTCCGCTGCATCATCCGCCGTGCTTGCGCTCCTGCAGCATCTCTCGTGCATTGGCGCGGGAAAGCTCGGTAACGTGGTCGCCGGAGATGAGGCGCGCCAAGGCCTCTACACGGCCATTTTCATCCAACGGATGGATCTCGGTGTAGGTGCGCTCGTTGGACACATTTTTCTGGATGAGCAGATGACAATCAGCCAGTGCTGCAATCTGCGCCGTATGGGTGATGCACAGGATCTGATGCCCTTGCGCACTCTGACGCAGCACCTCGCCGATGCGTCCCGCGGCCTTGCCGGACACACCGCTGTCGATTTCATCGTAGATCACGGTAGGCACGGCGTCCTTATCGGCCATTGCATTCTTGATTGCAAGAGTGATACGGCTCAGCTCGCCGCCGGATGCGATCTTAGCCAGCGGCTTGGGTGCTTCACCGGGGTTTGTTGAGATGTAGAATTCAACGCTGTCCTGTCCATGGCTGGCCAGCGGACCGCGGGTATGCCGCAAGGTCATACGCACACCCGGCATATTCAAAAAATCCAGCGTGCCGGAAATGCGGGTGTTCAGGTCCTCAAAGGCCTTCAGTCGGGTCTGGGTCAGAACCTCTGCTTTTTCCCGCGCTTTTGTGTAAAGACGTAGCTTTTCTGCCTGCAATGCATCATAGCGCTGCTGGGAATGCTGGATGTTATCAAGCTCTTCCCGGGCCTTTTGCCCGAAAGCGATCACATTCTCCACTGTGCTGCCATACTTGCGCTTCAGACGGTACAAAAGATCCAGTCTCTGCTCCACCTCGTCCAGTTCTGCATCGTTGGTGTCGTAGGTGTCCAGCCGCCCGATCAGATCTGCGGCCACATCCTTGGCGTTATAGTATAAGTCCAGCAGCTGCCCGGCGGCGGCTGTAAGCGCAGGGTCCAGCTGCGCGGCAGCGTCCACCGCGTTGGAGGCTTCCCCCAGAAGATCCACAGCGCCTGCGGCATCATCACTGCCGGAAAGCAGCGCATAGCTTTGCGCCAGACGGTCCCGGATGGCAGACGCATTGGACAGCACCTTCCGGCGGTTTTCCAGCGTCTGCTCCTCACCGGCAGTCAGCCCGGCATCCTCAATCTCCTGCACCTGATACTGCAACAGGTCGATCTTGCGCTGCTTTTCAGCCTCGTCAGTGATCAGGGCATCCAGCTCCCGCTTGACCCGCACCAGCTCCCGGTACAGGGTATAGTACTCTTGAAAAACAGTGCGGTTCTGCGCATAATCGTCTAAAATGCCCAGATGATGCGCCGGGTTGAGCAGACCCACCGAATCGTGCTGGCCGTTGATGTTGATCAGACCGCCGCACAGCTCCCGCAGAACGGCTGCCGTAGCCGGCATTCCGTTGATGCGGCAGCTGCTCTTGCCCTCGGCGGTGATCTCACGGCTGAGCAGCAGTGCTTCGGAGCGCTCGTAGCCGGACTGCTCCAGCTTATCCAGCACAGCAGGCGGCACCTGCTCAAAGGCGGCGCGGATCACCGCCTTTGCAGCCCCGGTACGCACCAAGTCCTTAGAGGTGCGGTTGCCAAGGATCGCATTGATGGAGTCGATCAAGATGGATTTGCCCGCACCGGTCTCGCCGGTCAGCACATTCAGCCCCGGTTCAAAGTGCACCTCTGCCTTCTGGATCACGGCAACATTTTCAATTTGCAGGCTGCTCAGCATGGCTTCGTTCTCCTACCGTCATCTCTGCCCCACATAACGGGTCAGCTCCGAACAAATGGTTTTAGCATCGCGCTCCGAGCGCGCAACAATTAAAAAGGTGTCATCACCGGAAAGAGTACCGACAACGTTTTTCCACTGTAAAGCGTCAAAAACCTCGCAGGCAGCATTGGCCATACCGGAATAGCATTTTACCAACACAACATGTCCGGCGTAATCTACCCCCAGAACGGACTCGTGGAAGATGGTCTCAAAGCGCCCTTGGGTCTTGGGATTGAAGCTTTCGTTCCGGCTGGAAACATAGCGGTAGCCCTCGGTGGTGGCTGCCTTTACAAGGCACAGCTCCCGGATATCGCGGGAAACGGTGGCCTGCGTTACCTCAAAGCCTTCGTTCCGCAGGTGCTCCAGCAGCACCTCCTGTCGGCTGATGGGATGCTCCTGCACAAGACGTAGGATCGTCTGCAAACGTTCCGCTTTTGTTTTTGTATCTTCTTTGCGGCTGCGTGCCATCTTAAAAATCGCCTCCCGTGTTATTGTCTTTTGCGCAGTTTCTGGTCAATGGCCTGAAACTGGTCTGCCCGCCCAAAGGTAATAAGCTTGACGTTCTGATCGGACAGACGGATCTCTGCGGTGGCACCCGCCTTGAGGGGGTAACCGATACCGCCGTCACAACTGATAAACACTTCATCGTCTGCTACCTGCCCCACACAGACGTTCAGCTTGCGCTCCTGCGCAAATACCATGGCCGGACTGGCCAGACTGTGGGGACAGATGGGGGTCACCACGACGCCCTTGGTCTGAGAATCCAGAATCGGGCCGCCGGCTGCCAGCGAGTAGGCCGTAGAGCCGGTGGGGGTCGCCACGATAACGCCATCGCCCCGGTAGTGCTCTACCAGAATATCATCGCAGTAAATGCTGAAGTCGATGGCCTGTTGCAGGCGTCCCTTGGTCACGACCACATCATTGAGGGCGTGACCCTCCCAGCCGTCCTGACCAAGCACCCGGGCGTATAAAAGCATCCGGTTGTCCAGCTGGAAATCGCCCCGCGCCACAGCGGCCAGCTTTGTTTCCATTTCGCCGATCTCGCAGGTAGCCAGAAAGCCGCAGCGTCCCAGATTGATGCCGAGGATGGGCTTTGCGTACCGGAGCGAAAGATTCGCTTCGTGCAAGATGGTACCGTCCCCGCCAATGGTCAGGATCACGTCAGCACGCTTCAGACACCGCTCCAGCGGCAGGTAAATGACCCCTGCCGTGTTGCAGCTTTCCCGCAGAGCATCGCTCATCAGTACAGCTGCGCCGTGGGTCAGCAGGATCTGCGCCGCACGCAGCGCGATTTCGCTGGCAGAGGTCTTGCCCGGATTGGGCGAAATGTAGATCGTCATACCGGTTTCTCCTTTGCTGACAGTTGAGTCTCAGCGATCCAGCGTGGTGTGGCTTGCTGCCACCACCTGTGCGGCGGCTTCGTCGTCCAGCACTGCGGGCTGGTCGCTCTTCTGCACAAACATCAGGTACTCGATATTGCCTTCCGGCCCTTTGACCGGACTGTAATCCAACCCGCGCACTACAAAGCCGTTTTCCGCAGCATAAGACATGGCATTGTGCAACACCTCACGATGCACGGCAGGGTCACGAACCACGCCGTTTTTGCCCACCTTCTCGCGGCCTGCCTCGAACTGCGGCTTCACCAGACAGACGCCCATGGCGTCCGGGGTGGTGATGCGCTGTGCCACCGGGAAGATGTGATGCAGAGAAATAAAGGAAACATCCACACTGAAAAATTCAATGGACTCTGCAAGATCCTCCGGCGTGACATAGCGGATGTTCGTGCGCTCCATATTCACCACGCGCGCATCCGTCCGCAGGCTCCATGCCAGCTGACCGTAGCCAACATCTACGGCATACACCTTCACGGCACCATTTTGCAGCATACAGTCGGTAAAGCCGCCGGTAGATGCACCGATGTCCATGCAGACCTTGCCGTTGGGGGTAAGCGGGAAGCACTTCATGGCCTTTTCCAGCTTTAAGCCGCCGCGGCTGACATAGCCGATATCGTGGCCGCGAACCTCGACCACAGCGTCCTCCTTGATCATCTCGCCGGCCTTGTCCACCTTTTGTTGGTTGACAAAAACCACACCGGCCATGATCAGAGCCTTGGCGCGCTCCCGGCTCTGCACAAGGCCGTTCTGCACAAGATATTGATCCAACCGAATTTTCACAGCTCGTTTTCTCCTTTCGTGAGGGCAGACCGGACCGCCTGCACAAGATCCGCAGCGTCCAGACCGGTGCACTGCTTGATCTGCGGAACAGTCGCGTGCGGCAGGCAGGCCGTGTGGACAGCGCAGTGTAAAAAGCGGCCGTTCCAGCCTTTTTGCTGCAAAGCATATGCCAGATGTTCACCAATACCACCAGCTGCAACACATTCTTCTGCAAACAGTACGATTTTATATTTCGACACAGTATCGATAAGTTTATCTGTAAAGGGGTATAGCTTTACAAGCCTCAGAACGTCTGCATTCTGCGATGCAGCGTTCAATTGATCGGCGGCCTCCAATATGTCCTCCAGTTCGTCCGCATAGCTGACCAGAAGGATCTCTGCCCCGGGCGTTTCATACAAAAAGTCGTATTCCCGCTTTGTGCAGGGATACTGCGCCAGTTTTGCACTCTCGCCGCCGCGGGGGTAGCGGATGGCTCGAGGGCCGGAGACCGTGTCCTGCAGCAAATAGTGCAGCCAGTATTGCAGTTCCTCGTAATTGGAGGGTGCATAGACCGGGATGCCGATCTGGCTGAGGAAGGCTGCATCATAGATGCCCTGATGGGTCTCGCCGTCTGCAGGGACAAAGCCGGCGCGGTCGATGGCAAAGACCACATTCTCCTTCAACAGGTTGACATCGTGGATGATCTGGTCATAGGAGCGCTGCAGGAAGGTGGAGTAGATGCACACCACCGGCAGCATTCCCTGACTGGCAAGACCGGCCGCAAAGGTGACAGCATGCTGCTCCGCCATGCCCACATCAAAAAAGCGCTGCGGGTGACGATGGGCAAAGAATTGCAGTCCGGTACCGTACTTCATGGCAGCGGTGATTGCGCAGAGCTTCGGGTTTTGTGTTCCCTCCTGCACCAGCAGTTTGCCGAAAACAGTGGAGAAGGATTCCTTCGGCGCAACCTCCGGGTCCGGCATTCCGTCCGGGTCAAAAGCAGATACACCGTGATAGTTTCCTGGGTTCATCTCTGCCGGCTGATAACCTTTACCCTTTTTGGTCACAATATGCAAAAAATGGGGACCCGGCCGCTGGTAGATCGAGCGCAAGGTGCGTTCCAGCTCCTCCACGTTGTGGCCATCCACCGGGCCGATGTATTCAAAGCCCATATCCTCAAACATAGTGGAGTGGTACATAGCGCGGCGTACCAGCGTTTTTGCGCCGATCAGCGATTTTTTCATCGGCGTACCAATCAATGGCACACCGTCCAGAAAACTGCGTACATTATCCTTGGCATCATAATACGCCGTAGTTGTGCGCAGATGGGTCAGATATCGTGCCAGTGCACCGACATTTTTAGAGATGGACATCTTGTTATCGTTCAAGATCACGAGCAGGTTGTCCAGCCCGCCGATATTGTTCATCCCCTCATACACCATGCCGCCGGTAAAAGCGCCATCGCCGATCACCGCCACCACAAGCCCGGGCTCATGCTTGATCTTTTTGGCCCAAGCCATACCAATAGCGAGTGAAAGCGCCGTATTGCCGTGTCCGGCAATAAAGGCATCGTGCACACTTTCGTGAGGATTGGGAAAGCCGGAAATGCCATCCAGCTGCCGCAAATGGTCAAACTGTTTCCGGCGTCCGGTAAGCAGTTTGTGGGTGTAGCACTGATGCCCCACATCAAAAACGATCTTATCCTTGGGCGTTTCCAGCACACGGTGCAGCGCCACGGTCAGCTCTACGGTGCCAAGATTAGAGGCCAGATGGCCACCTGTCTTGGAGATATTTTCCAGCATAAAATGCCGTATCTCTGCGCAAAGTTTTTCCACCTGCTGCGCATTCAGCTTTTTAAGATCGCTGGGCTGATTGATCTTGTCCAGCAACAACGATTCCATATTCACACGTCCTTTATGCGTTTGTACTTTGGGCGTCTCTGCCGCCTTTTACACGACCGGGAACAGAAAGCCTACCAGGGAGCCGAGCAGTACGCCCGCCACGACTTGCAGCGGCGTGTGGCCGACCATTTCCTTCAGGTGCATATTCTGCAAAAAGGGAGCGTTTTTCTCGCTTACATCGATCCACTGGGCAATCATCTGGTTCAGCACCTTTGCCTGTTCACCGGTCTCGTGCCGGACGCCCATGGCATCGTGCATGGTGATGATAGCCACCACACAGGCCACCGCAAAAATCGGCGAGGAAACCCCGGCGCTGCGTCCGGTAACAATAGCCATGGCGCAGACGGTCGCGCTGTGTGCGCTGGGCATACCACCATCGCCCCACATCCGCTCTAACTGGAACTTACCCAGCAGAATAAAGTTGATGATGGTCTTTAGCACCTGTGCAATGAACCAGCTAAGAAGCGATGCGGTCAAGATCTGATTGGCTGATAAGATATTTTGAATAAACTGCATATCTGTATTCCTTTTTCTTTAGTTTTTGCGCACCAGAAGCTGCTGAGCCAGCTGCTGCAAAAAAGCTGCCTTTGCACCAAAATGCTGCTGCAGATCATTGCAGATCTGCTCGTTCAGCTTTTGCGCCAGCACCATTGCGCCGTCGGTTCCATACAGGGTAACAAAAGTGGTCTTGCCGTTTTCGCTGTCGCTGCCGATGGGTTTGCCCAGCTGTTCTGGGGTGCTGGTAACGTCCAGCACATCGTCCACGATCTGGAACACCAACCCCAGCCCGTATGCGTAGGAGGCCAGTATCTCGCACTGCTGCGGTGTTGCACCGGCTGCGGCAGCGCCCATCTGGATGGCGGCATTGATCAGTGCACCAGTCTTGTTGCGGTGAATGAGGCGCAGCTGCTCCTCGGTGGCCGCTAGCGCTTCATATTTCAGATCCAGCTCCTGCCCGTAGACCATACCGCGGCTGCCTGCACCCGCGCCCAGCGCACGGGCGGCTGCCACGCAGATCTGCGGCGTAGCGGAGGCGTTTGCAATCACCTCAAAAGCCTCGGTCAGCAGCACGTCACCGGCCAGCATTGCCGTGGACTCGCTGAAGGCCTTATGGCAAGAGGGACGTCCCCGGCGCAGATCATCGTTGTCCATGCAAGGCAGATCATCATGGATCAACGAGTAGCAATGCAGCATCTCCACAGCTGCCGCGAACTGTGCGGCAACCTGCATCTCGCCGCCCAGCATATCGCAGACACTGAGCGTCAGAATCGCGCGGATGCGCTTTCCACCGCCCAGCAAGCTGTAACGGGCAGCTCTGCATACTTCCGATTCCTCGGGCAGAAAACGGGCGCTGGCAGCATCCAGCGCAGCCGTAGCCTGCCGCAGATATTCCTGATATTGCGCCTTATATTCCATTATTCTTCCTCCTGCTCCTGCGGGGTGTCCACGGTCTCGGCTATCCTTGCATTGATTTCCTCGATCTGCAGCGACGTCTTTTCCAACGTTGCATGGCAGTACTGCATCAGGGAGGCGGCTTCCGCATACAGCTTGACGGAATCTGCCAGCGAGGTGTCCTCCTGCTGCATCTGTGCAAGGATCGCGTTCAGCCGATCCATTCCTTCTTCAAAGCTTTTGGGTGCTCTCATTGATCTCCTCCACCGTTTCCACACGGCATCGTGCCTGATATTGACGACTGCGCACACAGATGGGCTGCTCCGGCTGCAGCTGCTCCACGGTGCAGACCTTCCCTTTTGTATCGGTCACAAGGGCATAGCCACGGGCCAGCACACGATATGGATCCAGCGATGCAGCCAGTGCAGCTGCGTGTTGAAACTGCATGCTTTTGTCATTCATACGCGCTTTTTGCTGCGTCCGGATAGCCTGCTGTATCTGTTGCAGACGGTTTGAATACTGCTGTAAGATTTTGCTCGGCGCGCTCTGCTCCAACAAAAAGTTGTATTGTTCCAGACCATTATAGCACAACGCAAGCCGTTTTTGTATATTTTTGTGAATATTTTCTTCAATATTTTCAAAAATGCGCTGCTGTTCCTCCCGATCCGGCACCGCAAGCTCTGCGGCAGCGGACGGTGTGGGAGCACGCTGGTCGGCTACAAAGTCCAGAATGGTGTAGTCGATCTCGTGCCCGATGGCACTGATCAGTGGCGTTTTGCAGCGAAATGCCGCCCGGGCGATCTCCTCAGCGTTGAACACCCACAGGTCTTCCCTGCTGCCGCCGCCCCGGGCTACGATAATCTCGTCCACCTTCCCGCTCTGATCCAGCGTGCGGATGGCTGCGGCGATCTGCCGGGCAGCCTCAAAGCCCTGCACCGTTACCGGGCACAGCAGCAGCCGAACGGACGGCCAGCGGCGGCTGATCACGTTGCGGATATCCTGCAGCGCCGCCCCGGTTTTGCTGGTGACGACACCAATACATTCGGGGTATGCAGGCAGCGGCTTTTTGTGTGCCGAGTCAAACAGACCTTCCTTTTCCAACCGGGCCTTCAGCTGCTCCAGCGCAAGCTGTGCCGCGCCCAGACCATCCGGAAACATCTCGTTTACATAGACCTGAAACGCACCGTCCCGCTCGTAGAGGGTAGCGCGGCAGCGTACCACGACCCGCATCCCCTCCTCCGGGCGAAATGCCAGACGGCGGGCATCGGTGCGGAACATCACCGCCTTTACGCTGCAGGCATCGTCCCGCAGAGAAAAGTAGCAGTGCCCGCTGCGGGCGTTCTGCACAAAATTTGCGATTTCACCCCGCAGGGCCAGATCGAACAACCCATCGTTGACATCCAGCAGCGTTTTGACATAATGATTCAGATCGGATACCGAGATCACATCAGCCATAGACCGGCCTCCCGCGCAGCAAGAATGGATACGCCGATGGCATTATCACTGGAATACTGCCCTGGCACAAAATAGACCTGCGGCAAACGCTGCTGCACCCATGTGCGGATGATATCGCTGCTCATCACACCACCGGCGCAGACCACCGGCAGACCGGGGTATTCCTTCTGTGCAGCCTTTGTCATGCGGACAACGGTATCTGCCACGCAGAGCAGGCAGTACTTACAAACGTATTCCGGTGCTTTTCCGGCCGCAAGCAGGGCGTTACACTGATTTTCCAGCCCAGAAAGGCTGCATTGCAGCCCCTTTATGCTGGACTTGGGCCGGATATCCTCGGCGCACTGCGCAGCAAGACGGGAGACCTCTGCCCCTGCGGGGAAGCCAAAGCCCAGCCGCACGCCCACGCGGTCCACTGCCTGACCGGCGTACAGATCGGTACTGGTGCCAAGGGTGGTGATGGTACGCACCTGATCGCACAGTAAAAGATCCGTGGTGCCGCCGGAGATATGGAACAAAAGCACCTTCTGGGAGAACAGTGCCTCACCCTTTGCGGCATACAGCGCCGCAGCAGCGTGACCCTGCTGATGGGTAGTGTGGATCAGCGGAATGTCCCGTGCCGCCGCAAAGGCGGTCGCCGCACTGACACCAGCCAGAAAACAGGGCATATAGCTGCCCTCTACCGGGCGCGGCTTTTGCGAAACACCTACGGCGTCTATTTTTGTCAGGTCGAATTCCTGCGCCAGCTCCTGCAGCATCTCCGGCAGAGCTGCTGTGTGATGGAACAGTGCATCGCTTTGCCGGAGACCAAGCTGCCCGGCTTTTACCGGCAAAAAGCGCTTTTTTGCACAAACAACCTCCCCGGCTGTATCAAAAACTGCCAGAGAGGTTGCATAGTTGCTTGTATCGACCCCGAGCGTATAACGGCTCACTGTTCAGCCGACTCCGTGACGGCTTCATCACTCAGGCCGTGGTCGCGTGCCACAGCACCCAGCAGGCCATTCACAAATTGATAGTCCTCGCCCGCGCCGTACTTCTTGGTCAGTTCCACAGCCTCATTGATGGCAACGCCGGGCTTGTTCTCGCCGCCGAACAGCATCTCGGCCACGGCCAGACGCAGCACAGTCAGGCTGACGCGGGGCAGACGCTCCATGGTCCAATTGCGCAGGTGAGCGCGGATCTCGTCATCCACCTCTGCGGAATGATCGTAGTAGGCGTTCAGCAACAGACGGCTGAACGCATCCACGGGATGCTCTTCATCGTTCTCAGCGTGGTTGGACAATGCCTCGGCCAGAGGAATGTCACCAAAGGTCTGCGAAAATGCCAGCAAAAAGGCGTTTTCGCGGGCTTCTCTACGGGGCAGAATATTTTCCATAATGTTCCTTTCGCAATACAAACCCTCCCCGCCGGGCATACCGGGAGGAGGATCGTTTCTGATATGATTTTTTGCTGAATTTGTTACTGCGCTTCGGCAAGGCCTGCAATGACCAGATCCACGCGGCTAACCGTCACATTGGTCATGTTCTGCACGGCAGACTTGACGTTCTCCTGTACTTTTTCAGCCACAGAGGGAATCCGTGCGCCGAACTGCATCATCAGGTGCAGAGTGATGCTGGCCGTGCCGTCCCGCATCTCAACCACCACAGGCGGCTGGATACTGGCAGATTCCAGCAGGCTTTTCAGCTTTTTATTCTGCACGCCGCAGGACACCTCGGCGACGCCGTCCACTTCCAGTGCGGCGCAGCGGGCAATCTTACCCACGACCTCGGTCGAAATCTGAAGGCTGCCGCCCTGAAGATCCATGTTCTGTAAATCCATTGTGCTGTCCTCCATCCAAAGGCTGCTCCGGCAGCGGTTTCAAAACCCTGAAACCGGTCTGCCGTGCCTGCCTTTTGTGTTCAAACGCGCCCTTGTACAGTGCATAAAGGCGCGCAGCATTCATTTTTGATAGAGTTATTATACCATCAATGCGGGGGTAATTTCAATACTTGTTTGGAAAAGAAGATGGAAATCAGCATAGAATGGCATCCCGGCAGCGCATACGGCTTTCTGCCTGCAAGAAAAGCTGCGCCTGCGCCGCCGGGATATCCGCATAGATAAAGAGTGCTTACTTTACCTCCACCACCGTAATATTCTGGGCGGTCACGCTGCTTTTGTTCATCACCACATCCCGGATCTGTGCCACCTGCGCCGCCGTGAGCGGCTCACCCGCTGTCATCACGGTCAGGTCTGCCCGCCCTGCTTGCAAAAAGCACAGGCAATCCGCAAAGCCCTTGGCGCGCACCAGCGTTTCGATCTCGTTTTCTGCGTTCAGATCCTCCAGCCCTGCCGCCATTTGTGCGGTGTACTCCTTTTTCTCCTCTGCTGTCAGGGAGGAGGACTTCAGGCTCTTTTGCAGGGTATCCATCGCTTCGTCGTGTGCCTTTTCCCGCTTGAGCCGAGCCTGTTCAAAAAAGCGGGTGCCGCTGTCGTTTGCTACGCTGACAAGCTGTGCTTCGCCATAATTTTTATTGACACCGGAGGCGGCCTCCGCCTCTGTGGGCAGTGCATCCGTGATGGCAGTCTCCGCTTCTGCCTCCACTGGCTCTGCCGAGACCATGAGGGTGTCGTCCTCTGTCTGCGGAGTAATGTCTGCCCGGGCATACTGCCAGTTTAAGTAGACGGCAATGACCAGCGCCGCCGCCAGTGTCAGGGCGGTGACCCTGCGGGTGTTTCTGGAAAGTGCTCTCATAAAACGCTTCCTCCTTTGTTTTTGGGTAAATAGTTTTGGTACTCGATCAAAGCAGCAGCTCAGCACTTGCGTTGCTCCACGCAGATGCGGTTCGCGGGCAGATCCAACAGCGAATGCAGCAGCTCAGTAATGCGGGCTGCAACCCGGACATCTCCCCCGCCCTCACACAGCACGGCGACCCCGCAGACCTGCGGCAGATAGGTAGTCTCGGCCAGCGCAGACCCATCCTGTAAAAGAACGTGCGTCTCCTGCTGTTGCAGATCTCCGGTCTGGGTATCTACTGCATAGATAGTCTCCTCTCCGGTGGTCAGGGTGACCATGACCGTGGTGCGCCCTGCTCCCTGCAATTGGCTGATAAGCTCTTCCAGCTGCTGCTCCAGTTGGGTCTGGTACTGGCTGACGGCAGCAGTCCGGACAGTAGATGCCGCGGTTTTCTGCGTGTTGCCGCTGGGTAAAAGTTCCGACAGCAAAAGCAGCAGCATTGCCATCACGCCGACCGTCACCGCCAGCGCGGTGCGGTTTTTGTTGTTTTGCAAAGAGCGTAAAGCGGAAAGCAATTCATTCTTCTTCACGGTGTGCTCTCCTCCGCTGCCGTGGGAGCGGTGCCCAGTGTCTGCTGCAAAAAGCTAAGCGCTGCCTGCTTTTGGGCGGCGGTACAGCCCGCCGGGAAGGCAGCAACAACCTTTTTTACCACGACCTGCTGCCCGGCTTTTTCCAGCGTGACCGTCACGCTGGCATCAAGCCCGAACTGCTGGCGGCACTGTGCGGTACAGTACTCCGCCAACCGGGTCTCTGTCTCGGTCAGGATATCCGTTTCCAATGTATCCGACTGCATCGCAGACAGGACCGCCGGGGCTGTGCTCCCTGAAAAAGCGGTCAAAACCTTGCCCGGCAGCCGTGGCAGCTGCGCAAGAAGGACTGCTAAAATATATAACCCGGCTGCGGCTTTTATGCACCGGCCTGCCCAGCTTTGCCCAGCAAAAAAACTGACCAGCTCCGCCCCGATGCACGCCATGCAGAATACTGCCGCAGCCCGCTGAAATGCCTGCATCTAACCACCCCCTGTCAACATCAGCAGTGCGATACCCACCACAAACAACATAAAAAACAAGGCCGTAACAGCCGCCATGCAGCGCACGGCTTCGGCAAAGCATTGCAGCAGCTTATGGCAATGCTCCAGCCCGCCGATCCC